>Ga0207931_1000001_pt1 | contig 99977 bp, 80 predicted proteins | sample NGESurdeep092012_2_FD_184478 | JGI IMG/M metagenome (GOLD analysis project Ga0207931, IMG submission 184478) | Arctic peat soil microbial communities from Barrow, Alaska - NGEE Surface sample 415-1 deep-092012 (SPAdes) | ecosystem: Environmental > Terrestrial > Soil > Wetlands > Peat ...
GAGCACCAGGGTAAAACCTATTATGGCTTCTCAGCTAATACAGATATAATCACGGCTTCAGTGGAAGCTTTTATTGACGCTATCGATAAAATCAAGTAACCCGCACCCCCCCTGAAGGTGGCTGTTAAACTTTAATTTATAAATGGAGGCAAAGACACTTTTTGATAAAATCTGGGATGATCATGTGGTAAGCCACATTGATGGAGGCCTTGACGTGCTGTATATTGATCAGCATTTTATTCATGAGGTCACCAGCCCCCAGGCCTTCAATAGCCTTAATAACAGAGGTATAAAGGTTTTCAGGCCGGAGAAGACTCTTGCTGTTGCCGACCATAATATCCCAACTATAAATCAGGATGAGCAGATACTAGATGAACTGTCAAGAAACCAGGTCGCAAAACTGACTGAAAACTGTAAGAAATATGGCATTGAACTGTTTGGTCTTAATCATGCTAAAAATGGCATTGTTCATGTAATTGGTCCTGAGCTTGGCTATACACGTCCGGGAATGACTATTGTCTGTGGCGACAGCCATACTTCAACGCATGGAGGGTTCGGGACAATTGCCTTCGGTATTGGAACCAGTGAGGTTGAAATGGTGCTTGCCACACAATGCATCATCCAGGCCAGACCCAAAAAAATGAGGATCACTGTCAACGGAGAGCTTCAGAAAGGCGTGACCTCCAAAGATATTATCCTGTATATAATCTCCCAGATTTCAAATGGAGGTGCTACCGGCTTTTTTGTCGAATACAGCGGTACCACAATTAAGGACTTGAGTTTGGAAGCCCGGATGACAATATGCAATATGAGTATCGAGATGGGGGCACGCGGCGGGCTCATAGCGCCGGACGAAACAACATTTAAGTATTTAAAAGGACTTCCCTCGTTCCCCGGAAACTTCAGTCCGGGTGATTCTTTTAAAAGATGGGAAAAGCTGAAGAGTGATCATGAAGCTAAATTCGACAGTGAACTGGAATTCAATGCTGATAAAATAAAACCCATGATCACCTATGGCACCAATCCGGGCATGGGAATGGCAATAGATGATAATATCCCGGCAGCTGAAAAGATAAAGAACGAAGCTTCAGAATCATTCCTTAAATCCCTTGCCTATATGGAATTCAACCCGGGAATGAAGATCCTGGGACATCCCGTTGATTATGTATTCGTCGGAAGCTGTACAAACGGAAGAATTGAAGATTTAAGAGCATTTACACAAATGGTCAGGGGAAGAAAAAAGGCTTCCAATATTACAGCTTTGATTGTTCCGGGTTCAAAAATGGTTGAGCAGCAGGCAATCAGCGAGGGATTGGTTGAAATTCTTAATGATGCTGGATTTGATCTGAGACAACCCGGATGTTCTTCATGCCTTGCAATGAATGAAGATAAGATCCCTTCAGGGAAATATGTCGTATCAACTTCTAACCGGAACTTTGAAGGAAGACAGGGCCCGGGAGCAAGGACACTTCTTGCAAGCCCCCTGACAGCTGCTGCTGCAGCAATAACAGGAATGATAACTGATCCCAGGGAATTAATCAGATGAAAAAACTCCATTAAATAACCTGACATGACAAAAGCCAAATTCGATATTCTCAATTCAACCTGCGTTCCTTTACCTTATGAAAACGTGGATACTGATCAGATTATCCCGGCAAGGTTTCTGAGCTCAACATCGAGGGAAGGTTTCGGGGAGAACCTGTTCCGGGACTGGAGATTCAATAAATCAGGTGAGAAAAACATGAATTTCAGCCTGAATAACCCTGAATACAGTGGAAAAATTCTGGTAGCAGGTAAAAACTTCGGATGCGGCTCAAGTCGTGAACATGCAGTATGGGCTGTGTATGACTATGGCTTCAGGGCAGTAGTCTCAAGCTTTTTCGCGGATATATTTAAGAATAATGCGCTCAACAACGGACTTCTGCCCGTGGTGATACCTGAAAAACTACTGGCAGATCTTCTTGAACTTATAAAGAAAAGGCCTGAAACAATCGTGAAGATAGACCTGCTACAACAGGTAGTAAAGATCCCGGTTCTCGGAGAAGCTTTACGGTTTGAAATAAATCCTTTTAAGAAAGAATGTCTTTTGAATGGTCTTGATGATATCGAATACCTCCTTGGTATTCAGAGTCTTATAACAGACTATGAAATCAAAACGCGTGCAGATGAGAATCGAAATCATTGATACAACCCTGAGGGATGGAGAACAGACCCAGGGCGTTTCATACCCTCCTCTCGAAAAGCTCCATATTGCAACATTTCTGCTTAAAGATGTGAATGTGGATCATCTTGAAGTAGCTTCCGCACGGGTCTCCTCCGGGGAATTTGAAGCTATAAGCAAGATAACGGAATGGGCTCGCCAGAATGACCTCCTTGGTAAAATTGAGGTTCTTGGTTTTGTTGACGGAGAAATGTCCCTCAACTGGATCAATAGTGCCGGCTGCAAAGTCGTAAATCTGCTTTGCAAAGGATCGTTGCGTCACCTCGAAAAACAACTCCGCAAAACTCCCGCTCAGCATGTGAGCGATATCAGGGAGATTATCGCAAAGGCAGGTGAACTTGATATGCAGGTCAACATCTATTTGGAAGACTGGTCCAACGGAATGATCCATTCTGAGGATTACGTTTATTTTATGATGGATTCACTTAAAGATGACAGGATAAAAAGGTTTATGCTCCCCGATACACTTGGAATACTTAATCCGGAACAGACCTTCAATTTCTGCAAAAAGATGATTGATAAATATCCTTCATTGCATTTTGATTTTCATGCGCACAACGATTATGACCTTGCCGTTGCCAATGTTTTCGCTGCAGTAAAGGCAGGCATCAAAGGAATACATACAACCGTGAATGGCCTTGGTGAAAGAGCCGGTAATGCACCGCTGTCAAGTGTCATTGGGGTCTTGCGTGATCATCTTGAAGCAGAGACAGGTGTTAACGAGTTTGAGATCACCAGGGTTAGTAAGATAGTGGAAACATTCAGCGGGATACGCATACCCGTAAACAAACCTATTATCGGTGAGAATGTATTTACCCAGACATCAGGCGTTCATGCTGACGGTGACTGCAAGGATAACCTTTACTTTAACAACCTTCTTCCTGAGCGTTTCGGGAGAAAAAGGAAATATGCCCTGGGAAAACAATCAGGGAAGGCAACAATCAGAAAGAACCTTGAAGAATTAGGCCTGTTCCTCAATACCGAATCACTTAATAAGGTCACCCAAAGGGTTATTGAACTCGGAGATAAAAAGGAAAATGTGACAACCGAGGATCTGCCATTTATCATATCAGACGTCCTTGGTAACGATTCAATCGATTATAAAATCTTTATTAAAAATTATTCCCTCTCCCTCTCCTATGGATTGAAGCCATTTGCCAGCGTTCAGATAGAAATAAACGGTAATCTTTATCAGGAGACATCTTCGGGTGATGGACAATATGATGCTTTTATGAAGGCGCTGAGGATAATTTATGACAGGCTGGGAAAGGAGTATCCTTTGCTGACTGATTACCAGGTGTCTATACCACCGGGCGGGAAGACGGACGCACTGGTTGAAACAGTCATAACCTGGAATTGCCATGGAAAGGAATTCAGAACAAAAGGACTCGATGCCGATCAGACCGAGTCGGCAATAAAGGCTACCGAAAAAATGCTCAACATTATTGAGAATAATGAAAACGCATTAAATGGGAAAAAACTAATAACTACAATACATGAATTTTAACATTGCTGTTTTGCCCGGTGATGGCATCGGACCTGAGATTATTGAACAGGCAAAGAAAGTTGTTCTGGCTGTATGCAAGAGATTTAATCATTCGGCCATTTTCAACTTTGGCCTGGTGGGCGCGACTGCCATTGATCAAACCGGAAACCCTTTGCCTGATAAAACCCTTGACCTGTGCAAATCGTCAGATGCGGTTCTTTTCGGAGCTATTGGCCACCCGAAATATGATAATAATCCCTTAGTTCAGGTCAGACCTGAGCAGGGTCTTCTCGCTTTGCGAAAAGAACTGGGCTTATATGCAAATATCAGACCTGTGACTACCTTCCCTGCTTTGATAGATAAATCTCCCCTTAAAAGAGAGATTGTGGAGGGAGCCGACATCATAATAGTTAGAGAACTTACAGGAGGTATCTATTTCGGAAAACCTCAGGGAAGATCTGAAGACGGTAACACTGCTTATGATACATGTGTTTACAGTCGTTATGAAATAGAACGTGTTGTAAGACTTGCTTGTGATTATGCAATGTCACGTACACACAAAATTACTGTCGTTGACAAGGCTAATGTTCTGGCTACATCAAGGTTATGGCGTGAGACTGCAACTGAAACAGCAAAAGCGTACAAAGATATTACAGTCGATTTTATGTTTGTCGATAATGCTGCGATGCAGTTGATACAAAATCCTAAAAGATTTGATGTAATTGTAACTGAAAATATGTTCGGGGATATCCTTTCTGATGAGGCAAGCGTTATAACCGGGTCGCTGGGGTTGTTGCCATCAGCATCTGTCGGATTGTCAACATCGGTTTTTGAACCGATACATGGTTCTTATCCCCAGGCAGCTGGAAAGAATATCGCAAATCCGCTAGGTACAATACTCTCTGCAGCTATGATGTTTGACCTTGCATTCAAACTAAAAGAAGAGGCTGAAATGATAAAGAGGGCCGTTGCAAAATCGATTGAGGGCAATATCGTAACTGAAGATCTCAGCAAGACTAATCCAAAGTCGACATCGGAAGTAGGAGACTGGCTCAGAGATTTTATTTTAAAGAATTGAAAGAATACGTAATTCGGATATCCATTTATATTTATTTGTTAACCAATTTTGAAATGAAAATAGCGATACAGGGAGAAAGAGGAAGTTTTCATGATGTTGCCGCCAGGCAATATTTCGGCTCTGAAACAATAGAATTGGTGGAATGTCCGACATTCGACATGACCGTCAGTGCCGCAAAACAAGGGCAAGCCGACTTCGCAGTAATGGCCATCGAAAATGCACGGTCCGGAAGTATCCTTTATAATTACACACTTTTAAGGGAATCAGGACTTAAGGTGTTTGGCGAACATAATGTCAGAATAAAGCAGAATCTTATGGCTCTTCCAGGCCAGCTGATAACAGATATAAGGGAAATAAGATCACATCCGATAGCACTTGCCCAATGCATGGAATTTCTTAACCAGTATCCCGGAATAACTCTTATTGAGAGCGTCGATACTGCAGGTAGCGCAAGAATTATAAATGAAACCACACTTTACGGGGTCGCTGCAATAGGTCCTTTAAGTGCTGCAAAAATTTATGGCCTGAACATACTTGCAGAGGGTATTGAGACATACAAAAAGAATTACACCCGGTTCCTTGTTATTGGCAATAAGGAAAATCAGAATAAAAAAGGAAACAAAGCCTCAGTCTGCTTTGCCACAGGTCACAAACCCGGCTCCCTTGCTACCGTGCTGGTTCTGCTTGCTGAGATGAATATTAACCTGTCTAAGATTCAATCAGTTCCACGCTTGAATGGTGAGTGGGAATATATGTTTTACCTCGACCTTGAGATTAGCAATAACATAAATATCGCGATGGTTGAAAATGCGCTGGAAAAGCACACTAGCAATCTGGAAGTACTGGGAGTTTATAATAAAGATATCATGCTGTATGAAAGTTAAACCGTCTTTTGCCTGAATAAATTACCAGATGAAGATCAAATAATGTTATGAAATAAGGTGATTTTTTGAGTCATATTATAAATTTTTCAATAGCTTTGTGTTCATGAAAGCAAGAAAGTTATATACTTGGCGCTGGTACAGCTCATAAGATGAAGCTGTGAATCACGCCGTTATATAATTAAAGAAGATAATTATGCTAAGAGGCACGCTGATCACAGCGTGCTTCTTGTTTTTATAACCCTAATATCAAAAGACATATGAAAAAGATTAAAAGAATTCTACTGAGTGAAAACGAAATGCCACGCCAATGGTACAATATTGTGGCTGACATGCCTAACAAACCATTGCCGCCCCTGAATCCGGCCACCGGCAAACCTGCGGGACCGGAAGACCTTGCAGCTATTTTTCCAATGGAACTGATAAAACAGGAAGTGTCAACTGAGCGATACATTGACATACCTGATGAGGTCCTCGATCTTTACAGAACCTATCGTCCCTCTCCCATGTTCAGGGCGAGAAACCTTGAAAAGACCCTGGGAACCAAAAGCAGGATCTATTATAAATATGAGGGAGGAAATTATTCCGGTTCGCATAAGGCAAATACCGCCATTGCACAGGCTTACTATAACAAGATGGAGGGAGTGAGGAGAATAACAACAGAAACGGGAGCCGGACAATGGGGCAGTGCGATGAGCTATGCCTGCCATTACTTCGGGCTGGAACTGCTTGTCTTTATGGTAAGAGTGAGCTACAACCAGAAACCCGGACGTAAGCTACTGATGAACACTTATAATGCAAGGGTCATACCCTCTCCGAGCAACATGACTGCAGCAGGGCGAAAGGTTCTTGAGCTTGATCCGGATTCGCCGGGAAGTCTTGGTATTGCAATTTCTGAAGCTATTGAGATAGCAGTCCAGGACCCTTATACCAAATATTCACTTGGCAGCGTGCTGAACCATGTTATTCTTCACCAGACTATCATCGGTCAGGAAGCTTTGAAACAGATGGAAAAGGCAGATGATTACCCCGATGTTGTCATCGGATGCTTTGGCGGCGGATCAAATTTTTCCGGCATAGCATTTCCTTTCCTTCGTGAAAACCTGTGTAACGGTAAAAAGACAAGGCTGGTAACGGTTGAACCGGCTTCCTGTCCTAAACTTACAAAGGGAAAGTTCATGTACGATTTCGGTGATCAGTCAGGTCTGACGCCTCTTCTTCCGATGTACACCCTGGGGCATAATTTCATTCCTGATAAGATCCATGCGGGTGGCTTGCGTTATCACGGTGCCGGACCTCTTGTCAGCCAGCTGCTTAGAGATGGATTCATAGAAGCAAAGGCAAAGTTTCAGAGGGAATGTTTTGAGGGCGGCGTCCTTTTTGCCAGGTCGGAAGGAATTCTGCCCGCTCCGGAATCTACTTATGCAATTGCAGCAGCGCTTGATGAGGCAAGAAGAGCTGATATTGAAGGTGTGTCAAAGTCAATTCTTTTCAACCTCAGCGGCCACGGCCACTTTGACATTTCAGCATATGAAAAGTTCTTCGAGGGTAACCTCCCGGATCATGAAGTGTCGGCTGAGGAGATAGAAAAATCTATTTCACAATTGAACCTCCCCGTCTTCTGATCAGCTGCACTTTGAAGTGCCGCAGTCAGTGCATATGAGGCACCCCTCCTGGTAAACCAGTGAGGTGGAGCCGCATGTGCCGCACTTACCCTTGGCCTTTGTGCCATTGGGAATATAACGCTTCAGTGAGCGCTCAACACCGTTCTTCCAGGTGTTGATTGATTCACTGTCAAGCTTCATTGATGACACCAGCTCAACAACATCCTTCGCAGGCATGCCGTAACGCAATACACCGGATATAAGCCTGGCATAATTCCAGAACTCGGGTTTGAACATATGGGATAGCCCTCCGAGGGTGTTCTTGTATCCGTACTTGTCAGTGTATTGGAAGTCATACCGGGTGTTTCCCGTGTCATCCTTGTTCTTGATGATCTTTCCTTTTACTATGCTCTTTGGTATCGGGAACATCTCGTCGTCCTGGAGACCGGTGAAGATCTCATATGGCACGCCGTCCTTCAGCCCGACGAAGGCAATCCATTTCTCCTCGTTATTCTGGAAACGGATCACGTCGGCCTCAAGCACCTTCGGCCTGACAGGCGACCAGTCCGGTTTCTTGTCTTCAGTGTTCGATACCAGCACGCCTGCTCTCGAGCCGTCGCGATAAACAGTGGCTCCCTTGCATCCTTCTTTCCAAGCCGTAAGATAGAGCTCAGAGACAAGCTCTTCCTTTGCCTCTGACGGAAGGTTAATAGTCACGCTGATAGAGTGGTCAACCCACTTCTGTATCGCTCCCTGCATGCGCACCTTAGCCACCCAGTCGACATCATTGGCAGTTGATTTATAATATGGCGATTTCTCGACGATCGTATTGATCTCTTCCTCAGTCATGTTCCTGACCTCTTCGTAGTCATAGCCATTCACTCTCATCCAGTCAATGAACTTATGATGGAAGACAACAAATTCTTCCCAGTGGTCTCCAACCTCGTCAATAAAGCTCACCGTGACATCCTTATCGTTGGGGTTAACTTTGCGGCGACGCTTATAGAAAGGAAGGAAGACCGGCTCAATACCTGATGTCGTCTGGCTCATCAGGCTGGTGGAGCCTGTCGGGGCAATGGTCAGCAGGGCTATGTTGCGTCTGCCATGTTTAACCATCTCGGCGTACATCTCAGGGTCAGCTTCACGCAGGCGTGTGATGAAAGGATTGTCTTTTTCTCTTTCGCTGCTGTATATAGGGAAGGCTCCACGTTCTTTAGCCATCTCTGTTGACGACCTGTATGCTTCAATGGCAAGAGTGCGATGTACTTTAACGGAAAACTCTGTTGCCTCATCTGTTCCATAGCGAAAATCCAGGGCCGCAAGCATGTCTCCCTCGGCAGTGATGCCTATTCCTGTACGTCTTCCGTCTTCGGTCTTATGACGGATATTTGCCCATAAATTGCGCTCAACCAGCTTCAGTTCAGGCGGTTCAGGGTCATTATCGATCTTGGCTATTATGACATCGATCTTTTCCTGTTCAAGATCGATGATGTCATCCATGATCCGTTGTGAGAGATGAACGTGATCCTTGAAAAGACTGAAATCAAATGAAGCATTTGGTGTAAATGGATTCTTGACATACCCGAAGAGGTTGATGGCTATCAGGCGACAGCTGTCATACGGGCACAGAGGAATTTCTCCGCATGGATTTGTTGAAACAGTCTCATAACCCAGATCGGCATAGCAGTCGGGGACGCTCTCGCGTTTTATGGTATCCCAGAAGAGGACTCCCGGCTCAGCCGATTTCCAGGCATTATGGACTATCTTGTTCCAGAGCTTGCGGGCGTCAATCTCTCTGACGAATTTTGGATTTTCTGATCTGATGGGATATTGCTGTCTGAAACTCTTTCCTTCGGCAACAGCCTCCATGAACTCGTCGGTCATCTTCACCGAGACATTTGCTCCGGTGACCTTTCCAGCCTCAAGTTTTGCGTCGATAAAGTTTTCTGCGTCAGGATGTTTGATGGATATTGAGAGCATGAGAGCGCCGCGGCGGCCATCCTGAGCCACTTCGCGGGTTGAGTTTGAATAGCGTTCCATGAAGGGCACCACACCTGTCGATGTGAGAGCGCTGTTAAGCACCGGTGAGCCCTTTGGCCGTATATGGGAGAGATCGTGACCGACACCGCCGCGGCGCTTCATGAGCTGCACCTGCTCCTGGTCGATCTTCATTATACCACCATAGGAGTCAGAATCACCCTGGTTTCCGATGACGAAGCAATTTGAAAGTGACGCTATCTGGTAGTCATTACCTATTCCGGTCATCGGTCCGCCCTGCGGGATTATGTATTTGAAATCCTTGAAAGCTCTGTAGATTGTTTCAACCGGGAGCGGATTCGGGTATTTCTTTTCAACGCGGTGTATCTCGGAAGCGAGACGGCGGTGCATATCGTCGGGTGTCTTCTCATAAAGATTGCCAAATGAATCTTTAAGAGCATATTTACTTGCCCAGACCTTGGCTGCCAGGTCGTCACCGCCGAAATAATCACGGGTTGCCTTTATAGCCTCGTCATAAGCATAAGTATTTTTTTTACTGTTGCCGGCTGACCTGGTCTTTTTATCAACAACCGTCTCTTCCTTATTCAATTTCTTCTCCTCCTTTTTAATCAACTCCTTTTCGTTAGGGGCGACGGATTGTATGTGGACAAATGAATCTCCCATTGATAGTGCAGAAATATTAAAGTTTGAAAATAAGCTACTTAATCTACCTTCGATAAAAATTAACGGGTCTTGCTAAAATAGACAAGCATGTCAGAGGAGACAAGAATAAAACTTCTCTTTTATCAACAGATATATGAACTTTATAAACCGGCGGTGTGAAAAAAAGAGGCCGGTGAACCGGCCTCTTTAATTAGCTGATTTATAACACTTTAGAAGATAAGACGAACGCCCAGAAGGCAACCCCATGTACTTGAGGTACTTAGGTACTTGGTGACTTTTATCAAGTCTTCCCAGTTCTCAAGTGAATTGGCATTAAGGCTGAATGTAGGAGCTGCGGTTGAAGATCCCATACTGGCCACTCTCAGCGGACGCACGTTTTCATAGCTTGCCAGCGGGTTGTACCAATATGTACCCCATTTGTCGTTGATCATGTTGCCCACGTTAAGCAGGTCAACGCTGATCTGCAGGGTATATTTACGATCTGTTCCAAAGTTCGTAAAGAGATCCTGGAGAACTTTTGCGTCAAACTTGTGCAGCCATGGCTGCAGGTCGCCATACCTTTCAGCATACTGACCTTTGTGGCTGCTGAGATATTCATTGTTATTGACATAAGCCCAGAATGCTTCCTCCTGGTCTGCAGGAGTCATGCCTTTGTATGTGGCAAAAGTAATCTCGTCAGGGGATGCAGGGATATACATGATGTCAGATGAGATGCCATCGCCATTAAGATCATTATAATACATGTATGTCCATCTGCCTAACTGATAGCCCTGGTAAACCAGTGATACTGTAGTCGCAAAGTGTTTTGCATATTCAATGCGATATGATACAGCGCCAACAAGTTTGTGAGGAGTGGCAAAGTTCGAATAGCTCAGTTCCGGATTGTTAAGATCGTTGATGGATGTATTCGATGAGTATGCCGAGTAAGCCGAGGATCCGGGGTTAGCGCTGATGTCTTTTGCCATTGTATAGGTATAGGCAAACATACCTGATAATCCCTTACTGAAATTCTTGGTCAGCTGTGCGGTAAGAGAGTACTGGTAGCCCTGTTTGGTATTTCTCAGTTCTGTTGCGGCAGATACGCTGTTTACAACCTTAGCCTCAGCAGGGTCATTAGGATCAACATCTCTCCATATATTGCGGTTATCAGGGCCATACAGAGTCCCCGTGGGATTATCCTGGTTGATATTCACCTGCTGGACTGCATTGATGTCTTTTGAGTATATCCCTTCCAGGGTAAATATCATGTTCCAGGGTAATTCAATGTCCAGACCTAAATTCGAACGCCAAATCTGGGGGAATTTGAAGTCCTTGCCAACCTGGGTAAGCGTCGAGTTATTCGGTAATGAACCCGGAGTCGTCGGGAAAAGGGTTGGATTGTTTGCCAGAACCTGCTTATAATCAGGATTAAACTCCATACCTACAAGATTTGCATTCCCGGGTCCCCAGCCAATTTCAGGAGACTGAAGTGTGCCGGAGTTGGTTGGCTGGTTTGTGAACCACACAAAAGGCAGCATGCCGGTGAACAGGCCTGTTCCACCGCGTACCTGCAGCGAGCGGTCACCCCTGACATCCCAGTTAAATCCGAGACGAGGTGATACCAATGGCTCGCTTTTAGGCCATGTGCCTACGTCCATATGTTCACCGTCATAAAAGGTAAGAGCCGCAATGGCATCATTGCCCTGTAGCTTGTCAAGGTACATTGGATACTCAAAACGAACGCCATAGGTGACCTTAAGCTTTGGTACAACCTGCCATTCATCCTGAGCGTATAATGAAGCAAAGCCAAACGTTGCTTTCGCGCCGGGGGCGTCGATACCGTTATAACCGTAGGTAATACCGAAGCCGATAGGATCAGCACCATTCAGGAAATCATCAACGGAACCATAGCGGTAATAAGAAGTACCTTCGCGAATATATGAGTTAAGGAAGAACATATGGTCAAATGAAGCACCTGCCGTAAGAGTATGCTTGTTAAGGTTTATGGTGAGGTTGTCAATAAAAGTTAGTGTATTGTTTTGAACATCGTTATTAAATGTGAAGAGCTCATACCCGAATGACATGTACTGATCATTGTCCTCCCAGATGTCGACAAAGGGGAAGATGCTGGATGGGCTGGTACGCGTATCTTGTATATGAGTGTAGCTTGCAAGGAGCTTGTTTGAAAACCTGTTACCAAAAGTACTGTTCAGTTCTCCGGTCAATGAACGTACGGTATTCTTGAATCCGTAGAAGGCATTTGAGAAAGCCATTGACTGGTTGCTGATACGTGCAGATGCGCGAGAGTTGTTTGGAGGTCCGCTGTTTGCATTGGTCTGTTGATCAGAGGTACCTACAACATCGTTGTACCTGATGGTAAACTTGTGATTTTTGCTGATGTTCCAATCAAGACGTGCCAATATCTTTGTATTCACACCCTTAAACGGATCGAAATTCTTGTATTTACCGGGATCATAATTATAGTTTTCCATGAGGTAATTTCTTACGTCAACCATGTCTGATTCACGGGTTCTTGAAATCATGAGATCAGAATTGGATACGCCGTCAGTACTGGGTTTCCAATCAACACCAGGTATATTGTCTGTGCCGTACTCTCCGCTGAGGAAGAAGAAAAGTTTGTTTTTAATGATGGGGCCGCCTATGCGTCCGCCAAAGTTCAGTGAACTTCTGGTGTTTGCTCCGACAACTTCTTTTCCGTCAACAGTATTTCCGGTAAATGATTTCGGGCGCATATAGGAATAGACTGATCCCTCAAACTTATTATTACCACTGCGTGTAACGGCATTTATGCTTGCGCCAGTGAACTGTGACATGCGCACATCATAGGGAGCCATACTCACTGAGATCTCCTCAATAGCATCGAGAGCAATCGGTTGTGCATCACCACCCGGGAGCGGGTTGCTGCTCAGTCCGAAGTTGTTGTTGAAAGCTGCTCCGTCAATAGTTATTGTATTATAACGGCCATCCCTGCCTCCGAATGAGTAACCCTGTGCCTGAGGTGTGTATTTGGTAAAGTCGCCAATACTCCTGGAGATTGTGGGCAGGTTGGCCAGGTCACGTGCGTTGACATTCGTCTGGGTACCTGCACGTTCGGAGCTCAGGATTGAGTTCTTGAGTCCGGCCGTGACAACAACCTCCTGCAATGAAGTGGTAGTTTCTTTCAACTGGCCATTCTGAATATATGCCTCTCCAAGCTTGAGGATAATATCAGTATAAGTGGCCTGTGAATATCCCACGAAGGAGACATCAACCTTATAGGGGCCGCCGATACGCATATTCTGGATCCGGTAGTTGCCGGCATTGTCGCATAAAGTGGCATACTGAGTTCCTGAAGGAACGTGTATGGCAACAACGGTTGCTCCGGGAAGAGCATCGCCTTTGTCATCAGTTATCTTTCCACTAAGTGATGAGGTAGTCACCTGTCCCAACAGGGTCACTGACCCTATAAACAGAGACAACAGAATTAAAGTGATCTTAAGTTTTCGCATAATTTGAGTTGAGTTAGAAAGTTTATGGTTGTTGTTCGTTGTAATATATTGAAAAAGAAGTAATTATCATTAATGCCCCACCCCCTGAAGGCAGATCGTTAAATTACATTTACGGGCAGACTTTAATGGGATTTGGCTTTTTGTAGTTATTAACAAGTTTTTAACGCGTTATTAATAGGTTATCAGTCAGACATTTTGAGGTACTTTTTTGGTATAATGAGTCACCTGCTCCTGCCCGGATTCTTATTTATATACCTTATTATTATATACTCACCATCCGCCCGGCTTTACCGTTGATAATTCATATTTTTGCAAAGTAATCCCATATCCGCAATGGTACGTCTTGTCGCCCTTTTCATCTCAATAATACTGCAGATAATTGCTGCAGGCATTGCTCTCCGCTTTATGAAGATCACCAGGTACAGGTTATCCTGGATACTGCTCTCCGCTTCCTTCGTGCTGATGGCAGTGCGAACCGTGATACAGCTCATCGAATATATCCTGGGCAAACCTTCTTTTGAACTCATTATGACAGATGACTGGATGAACGTGCTTATTTCAGTTATGACAATAACCGGAGTCGTGCTCATCAGGGAGCTTTTCTATTCTCTTAAGAGGGCTGAGACAGACCGGACAAGGTCAGAGCGGAGGCTGCTCAACGCCATAATCAACACCGAGGAAACCGAGAAAAAGAGATTTGCAAAAGACCTGCACGACGGCCTGGGACCGTTACTGTCAACCGTTAAAATGTCGCTTTCAGCACTTACTCCCAGGGTGACCGACCCTGTTGGCAAAGAGATTCTCAGCAACACCAATCATGTAATCAATGAGGCTCTCAACACAATCAAGGAGATATCAAACAATATGAGTCCGCATGTGCTGACAAATCTCGGCGTGGCAAGTGCCATCAGCACCTTCGCAGCAAAGGTAAACCAGACAAGAAGCGTCACCATCGACTTCCGTACAAATATGGAAGGGGAAAGGTTTGACCCGGACAAGGAGGTTGTACTATACAGAGTTGCCTGTGAGCTGATCAACAACGGCATGAAACACTCAGGTGCATCAAAGATAGAAATGGACCTTCACCGCCATCAAAAAATCATTACCTTGCAATATCTTGATAACGGGCGCGGGTTTGATACAGAGAAGCTTACCTCAGAAGAAACAGCAGGTATGGGCATACCCAATATTGAGACAAGAGTAAAATCAGTCGACGGTGTGTTCCTGATAGAGAGTTCAAAAGGTAAAGGAACAAGTGCTCTGATACGGGTGAATTACTAAAGGCAACAGGCAGCAGGCATTAGGCAATAGGCAGTAGAAACATTACATAACTATGGAAAAGATCAGAATTGCTCTTGCTGATGACCATCAGCTTTTCAGGAACGGACTTAAGATACTTCTGGGAAGTTACGCTGATTTTGATGTGCGTGCCGAGGCATCCAACGGCAATGAGCTTCTGAGAGCCCTTGAGAATGCCCCCTGCGATATTGTGCTTATGGATATAAGCATGCCTGAAATGGACGGCGTGGAAGCAACAGGCAAACTGACCCGTCAGATGCCTGATACACGAGTGATAGCACTTTCAATGTACGGCGAGGAGGAGTATTACTACAGGATGGTTGACGCAGGTGCCAAAGGCTTTATCCTTAAAGACTCAGACATCTCCCAAGTGCGTGATGCAATCGTTGCAGTATACAAAGGCGGCAATTATTTCTCACAGGAACTGCTCTACCATGTGATCAAACGGATCAAGAACAGGGAGCAGGAGGTAAAGAGCTCAAGCCTCTCGAAACGTGAGAGGGAAATCCTGCTGAAGATATGCGAAGGGCTTTCAAATCACGAGATAGCTGATGCTCTCTTCATAAGCAAACGTACCGTTGACAAGCACCGTGCCAACCTGCTGGCAAAGACCGGTTCAAAGAACACGGCCAGCCTCATATTATATGCGATAAAAAACAGACTGATAGAGATCTGATATGAGCGACCAGGCTGCGTTGGGCATCAGGGGCGAAGAGCTTGCTGCCGGCTGGCTGAAACAACATGGTTATACTATCCTCGACCGAAACTGGAGGTCGGGACGCACAGAGATCGATATCATTGCTGAAAACAATGAGTATATAGTTTTTGTGGAAGTTAAGTCAAGGTCAGCTGATTACGAGATACATCCTGCTGACGCCGTAAATGTTCCCAAGCAACGGACAATAATCTTTGCCGCCTCCAATTATATCAATCACCATCATGTTGAAAAGGAAGCAAGGTTTGACATTATAACCGTCATCTTCAGCGGGCCGGATTGGGAAATTGACCATATGGTAAACGCCTATTATCCCACTTTGTGATCCATGACCACAAGAATTTGACTGCTGCCCGTTGCCCGCTGCCTAGCTTACAAGCAGGTTGCACCCCCTGATATCCGCATCGTCAAAACGCCCTAGAACCTCAAAGGTGCCGTCAGCATGCATCCTGCCGAGATCGGAGGTGGCGATAAATGAACAGGAATAAATATTAGCCAGGTCAATTACACTAATGCCACCTGCAGCACCATCTTCAAGAGAATGCGACGACGGGTCATGACTGTCTCGGATCAGTACCTTCATCCACGGCGGTGTAATGAAGAGACCATCCGCACTGGAATAAGCCTGACTAAGCAATTCGGTCATGCTGTATTCTGAATGTACTGCTCTTACACCAAGGGCATGCTTAAGAATATTATGAAGCTCCTCCCTCACCATCTCATGCCTCCTTCCTTTCATCCCTCCCGTCTCAATAATGATCACGTCACTCATATCACAGGGGTGCTTCTCTGCCAGGTCGAGCAACGCAAAGGTCACCCCGAAGAGCAAAACCTTAAGCCTGGCTGTGCGTGCTTCACCCACAGCGTTCAGAAGGGAATCATATTCATTCAGGAAAAATCCTCCGTGATAATTGCCTGACAACTCCATCAGCTTATTTACCATATAGATGAGAGATGACCCCTCACGTTCAAGGTATGAGGGAAGCAACCCTAAGACAGCATATTGGGACGGATCGCCGTAAAACTGCGTGAAAGACCGGGACAGGCTCTCGTCATAGACAGCGAGGCTCCTCACCGCGTGACGGCTCTGCCGCATACCTGCCGCACCGCTGCTAAGAAACACTTTCTCCGGCTCACCTCCGCCGGTTATGATTACATGATCTCTGAAAAAAGATATTGGCAAAAAAGGAATGTCAAGGATACTGTTAACCACTTCCGGATCAATGCCTAACAGCATTAAATATTCTCCGTAAACCGGACACCCGGCCGCCTGATAACGAAAGATCTCAAGGGCTCTCTTCTCAAACGAGGAAGCGTCAGTTATTGCAAAGACCTCTTCCTGCAATGGCTGCTTCATCACTGTTACGGGAACTGCGTTGAGCCATCAGGCTGGTAAACCCACTCAAATTTACATGAAGCAAAGGGAGGAGAAGCGTTTGAGTCAAGTGTCAGATCGATGATCCTGAGCTTTGCATATTTGTAATCGCGTGTTTTCACCACCCAGACCTGGTTTTCCTTCAGAGGTGTTGCCAGATCGATGTAAGACACACTGCCGACACTTTTCAGCCCGGCAAAGGCATTCTTTGCCTCACTCTCCGTACCGTATTCACCCGTGAGAGCAAACGGCGGAGTGAGAGTGTTCGCAGAGAGATATGCTTCAACAGATACTCCTCCGGGGAGGGTTCCTGCCATCAGGATGATATCTGCCCTGTACTGGTCCGGGAGCGTAGGGACTGCCTTTGCCTCATCAAAGGAAAGTCCCAGCGCATAGTAATAAGATTGACTGTCATACAGCTCATTGGTCAGCACTATTGTTCCCGAGTTTTGCTGATCATCACCACCACACCCTGCAAAGAAGAGCATGACGGCCAATGCCGGTATGAGCTGAGGCTTCATTATTCTCCCCTTATAGCTGTTATACCCGGCAGCTTTTTGCCTTCCATATATTCAAGCATGGCTCCCCCACCTGTTGAAACATAGCTGACCTTGTCCGCCAGATTGTTCTTGTTGATGGCTGCGACAGAGTCACCTCCTCCTATGAGGGAGAAGGCTCCTTTTTCGGTAGCCCTTGCCACTGCTTTTGCAATAGCCGTTGTTCCTGCAGCAAACTTTTCCATTTCAAAGACACCCATTGGTCCGTTCCAGAGTATGGTCTTTGAATCCATAATCACTTTCTCAAAGAGTGCAATACTCTTCGGTCCGATGTCAAGTCCCATCCAGCCATCCTTCACATCATCAATAGCTGAAATATAAGTATTAGCCTCAGCATCAAATTTATCTGCATTGACGCTATCAACAGGAAATATCAGGTTAACACCTTTTGCCTTTGCTTTTTCCATAACAGCCCTGGCAACATCAAGCTTGTCTTCCTCGCATAGCGAATTGCCTATCCTGCCTCCCCTGGCCTTGATGAAAGTATAGGTCATGCCCCCCCCGATAATGAGGTTGTCAACCCTGTCGAGGAGATTATCAATAATAAGGATCTTATCTGAAACTTTTGCTCCTCCCATGACGGCAGTGAAGGGTTTCTGAGAGCTCTTCAGCACCTTGTCCATTGCGGCCAGCTCGCTGTTGATGAGGAAGCCGAACATCCTCTTATCTTCCGGGAAATAATCAGCCATTACCGCTGTCGTGGCATGAGCTCTGTGAGCTGTGCCAAATGCATCGTTGACATATATATCGGCATAGGTTGATAGCTTCTTTGCCATCTCCTTCTGTTTCACTTTCAGTGCTGCCTTGGCAGCCTTCTTTTCCTCCTCGGAAGCTGTCTCGGGAAGAATAGGTTTACCCTCCTCCTCGGGATAGAACCTGACATTTTCAAGCATCATCACTTCGCCCGGTTTCAACGCTGCAGCCATAGCAACAGCCTCATCTCCGAGGGCGTCAGGAGCAAATGCGACCTTCATTCCGAGAAGCTTTTCGAGTACCGGAAGAACGGGCTTAAGGGAATATTTATCCTGGACACCTTCCGGACGTCCGAGATGCGACATAAGTATAGCTGATCCGCCATCACTGACGATCTTTTTTATCGTTTTAATGGCACCGCGGATACGGGTGTCGTCAGTAACTTCCCGTGTCTTCTTATCTAGCGGCACGTTGAAATCTACCCTGACAATGGCTTTATGGCCCTTGAAATTAAAATTGTCAATTAGTTTCATAGTTTATTCTGTTTATGATTTTCATTAACCGGATTACAAAGTTAATCAATTTGAAAAACCATATTGTCATCCCGCAGCACTCTGATCAGAATCATTCACTTTTAATTGCTAATTTTGCTTCCCGTCACCAGAGATGCAGAATGAATTTTTCACAGATCCCCGGACAAAAGGCAGTAATTGACAGGTTGAGGAGTTCCGTAGCTGAGAACCGTGTCAGTCACGCGTTACTGTTTAATGGCCCCGAAGGAAGCGGCAAATTTGCCATCGCACTGGCTTTTGCCCGTTATATAAGCTGCGAAAAGCGCACTTCCGAAGATGCCTGCGGTGTATGCCCGTCGTGCGCCAAATATAATAAGCTTATACACCCTGACCTGCATTTCGTTTTCCCGGTAATAAAAAAGAAAACAGGGACCGAAACGGTGAGTGACACATTTATTGCGCAGTGGCGTGAGATGGTTCTCAGATCACCCTATTTCTCATTGAGCACCTGGACAGAGGCGATGGAGGTGGCCAATGAACAAGCTATGATCCCTGTCGCTGAAGCTGCAGAGATCATAAAGAAACTGAGCCTGAAGTCGTTTGAGTCCGACTTCAAGATCATGATCATCTGGCTGCCGGAAAAGATGAATCCTGAGACAGCCAACAAGCTGCTTAAAATTATTGAAGAGCCGCCGGAGAGAACTCTTTTTATCCTGGTCTCCGAAGAGGATGACAGGCTGCTGCCTACAATTACATCGCGCTGCCAGCACATCAGGATACCTGCAATATCAGGGGAAGATATGAGTCGTTACCTGGAAAAAGAGCTGGGTATGGGACGGACGAGAGCGGAGGAAATTGCCAGCATTGCCAACGGCAACCTGGTAAGGGCGATGGAGCTGGCACGCGAGGATGACAACAGTGTCGTGTACCTTGACCGTTTTACCAGGCTGATGAGGACCGCATACTCACGTGATATACAATCACTTGTGTCGTGGTCGGAGGAAACAGCCACGCTCGGAAGGGAGCGGCAGAAGAGTTTTCTTTCATACTCCCTGCGGATGATTCGCGAAAACTTCGTCCTGAATTTGGGAGGCAGGGAAAATAATTTTGCCTACCTCACACAGGCAGAAAGTGACTTCTCTCTGAAGTTTCATCCCTTTATAAACGAGAATAATATTCATGCTCTTGACCGCGAGTTCAACCTGGCATATGCCCACATCGAGAGCAACGGTAATACAAAAATGATCTTCCTCGATCTTGCCCTGAGAACAATGAGGCTTATCAGGTAAGTGCCTGACAACTGTTGAAAGTAGCTCATTTATTCCTAAATTTGCAATCATATTCCTGACAACCGGTCGTTTTTGACCATAAGCCGGGAAACATTTTCTGATATAATGGCAAACGAAGATATACAGGCCCATGGAGGTGAGGAGCCTTCCCAGCCTGAAATAAAATACAGAAGGGGCGCAAACAAGCTTGATGAGTTTGACTGGCTGGCTGACCTGCCCTTTGATCCCCGCTACAATGAGGTGATTGAGGTCCGTTTTAAGAATACCCGTAAGGGTTTCTTCCGGAATGTCAATGACCTGAAGCTTGATGTAGGAGACATTGTTGCCGTTGAGGCTTCGCCCGGCCACGATATTGGTCATGTGTCAATGACCGGATTTCTTGTCACCGAGCAGATCAAAAGAATGAAGATAAGGCCTGTCGTTGAAGAGATGAAGAAGGTCTACAGGAAGGCAAGACCTGTTGATCTGCAAAAGTGGGAAGAAGCAAAGAAGCAGGAGGTGCCAACAATGCTGCGGTCAAGAAAGATAGCCGAGAGCCTGAACCTTGCAATGAAGATAGGTGATGTGGAGTACCAGGGGGACAAGACCAAGGCAATCTTCTATTATCTCGCTGATGAGAGGGTTGACTTCCGCCAGCTGATCAAAGTTCTGGCTGAGGAGTTTCATATACGTATAGAAATGAGGCAGATAGGCGCCCGTCAGGAGGCTGGGCGCATTGGTGGAATAGGCACATGCGGACGTGAGCTTTGCTGCTCAACCCACATCACCAACTTTGTCTCTGTGACCACCTCACATGCTCGCTATCAGGATCTCTCACTTAACCCTCAGAAACTGGCAGGCCAGTGCGGCAAGCTCAAATGCTGCCTCACCTATGAACTCGACTGCTACCTTGACGCACAGAAGGATTTTCCGTCAAGGGAGATACCTCTTGAGCTGACTAACGGAACGGCTTATTTCATGAAAATGGAAGTGCATACCGGGATATACTGGTATTCAAATGATCCGCGCATGGCAGTGAACCTGACAGCAGTGCCTGTTTCCAGAGTGCGTGAGATAATACAGCTAAACAGAAAAGGAATAAAACCTGATAATCTGCTGGCCGGTACCGGAGGCAATGCCCCGGAAAAAGGAAATGACCTCCTGCTGCAAAACAGCGGCCTTACGAGGTTTGAAACAAAGAGCAATCCACGACCGGCCAGAGGAAGACGCAGGCCTTACACCAAAAAAAATGAGAGAAACCAGAAGTAGTCTTCTTGCAATAAGTGCATTTATAATGCTTGTTACCCTCTCTTGCAACAGGGGAACTTATTTTGCCGACACCGTCAAAATGGAAGGAGAAGCCTGGAGCATGTATGACCCGGTTAAGTTTATATGCACGATAGATGACACTGTCAGGGTTTATAATATTGATCTCTCTGTCCGTACATCAACTGAATACCCTTATCGCAACCTGTATCTTTTTGTCGTTACATCTTTCCCGTCGGGAAGCACTGTCACTGACACCATCCAGGTCATGCTTGCAAATGAAAAAGGTGACTGGCTGGGCAGAGGTGCAGGAGACATCCGGGAGCTGACGATCCCTTATAAATCGAATGTATATTTCCCCGAAAAAGGCGAATATCATTTCAAGGTGATCCACGGAATGAGAGACACCGTTCTGAAAGGTGTATATGACCTTGGCATGAGGATATCACTGAAAGAGAAATAACTCAAATCACTGAAGTTTGGGCAAGAACAAACAGGCACGGTGGACCGAGCTGAAAGGCTTTGACCATGTCATTGAACCGCCATTTGATGAGGTTTTCAGGCATGATCACCAGATGAAGGGAAAATGGCACAGCGACTGGTTCGGCAACAAAAACCCCATCGTTCTTGAGCTTGGGTGCGGTAAAGGTGAATATTCAGTCGGGCTGGCGGAAATGTATCCCGGAAAGAACTTCATCGGTATTGATATCAAGGGCGCACGTATGTGGAAAGGCGCGAAGGAATCTTACTATAAGAAACTGCCAAATGTGGCATTCATTCGTACCAGGATAGAGCTTCTCGGATCATTCTTTGTTTCCGGCGAGGTTGATGAAATATGGCTCACATTCCCTGACCCTCAACCTAAGAGAAAGAGAGAGAAGAAGAGGCTGGCGGGACCAGTCTTTCTGAATCTGTACAGAAATTTCCTGAAAGATAACGGCACAGTCCATCTCAAAACTGACAGCAGGGAACTGTTTGATTATACTTGCTCTTTAGTGAAAATAAATGGCCTTGAGATAATCACCTCATCTACAGACCTGTACGGTCAGCCTCCGGATAACCCGCTGCTGACAATCAGAACATATTATGAGGAGATATTCCTGAAACAGGGGATCCCCATCACTTATCTTGCATTCAGACTGCCAAATGAAAAGGAAATCATCAGTCCCGGAGAATAAGAATGAAGGTTTCTTCAACCGTGTTTATGATGTTACCCGCATGGTACCTTACGGTCGTATCACGTCTTACGGGGCAATAGCAAGGTATCTCGGCACCGCCGGTTCAGCAAGGATGGTCGGCTGGGCGCTAAACTCATCTCATACAGTCACGGATTTCATTCCTGCACATCGTGTAGTGAACCATATCGGGATGCTCACCGGCAAATATCATTTTGGTAATTCTTCAACAATGCAGCAGCTGCTGGAGAACGAAGGATTCATTATTGAAAATGACAGGGTAATCGATTTCACAGAGAAGTTCTGGGATCCTATGATTGAACTTTAATCCTAAATCGGTGTTCCTTGTTCTTAAATCAAAAACAGGTATAAACAAAATAGATTATGTATACTAAAGAGCAGGTTATCGAGGCACTGAAAAAGGTTAACCATCCTGAAAAGGGAAGTGATATTGTTTCACTGGGTATTATTGGCGGTGTGACGGTTGACAATGAAGGAATCGGGCTGGTGCTTACTCCTGAAAAATCCAACGATCCATTTCTTATGTCGATCAGAAGCAGTTGTGTCAGGGCTATAAAAGACGCATTGGGACCTGATGCGGTGATCTCATCGATAGAGGTAAAGCCAAAAATTGTTGTATCCAAAAAGGATGAACCCAAAAGGGATAATTTGCCCGGAGTAAAAAACATTATTGCCGTTTCATCGGGCAAGGGCGGAGTGGGCAAGTCGACTGTTGCTGTCAACCTGGCTGTGGCTCTTGCGCGTAAAGGTTATGCTACCGGTTTGCTGGATGCAGATGTCTTCGGACCGTCAGTGCCCAGAATGTTCAACGCGGAGAATTACAAACCTGAGGTTCGTAATGAGAACGGTAATGACATGATTATTCCGTTAAAAAAATATGGTGTCAGTGTTCTCTCTATTGGCTTCTTTGTTCAGAACTCCGAGGCAGTAATCTGGAGAGGTCCCATGGCAAGCAGCTTTCTCAAGCAGCTCATCAGCCAGGGCGACTGGGGAGAGCTTGATTATCTGATCTTTGATCTGCCTCCGGGGACAAGTGACATACACCTGACTCTTGTTCAGGAGGTACCCGTTACCGGTGCATTGGTGGTGACCACGCCGCAGGAGGTTGCCCTGGCGGATGCCCGCAAAGGCATAGCTATGTTCCGCAGCGAGGCTATTAATGTTCCTGTCCTTGGCCTTGTCGAGAATATGTCATTCTTTGTGGCTCCCGAACTGCCCGGCAGACGCTATTATATCTTCGGCAAGGAAGGAGGCAGCAGGCTGGCTGCAGAAGCCGGTGTCGAGCTTCTTGCCCAGATCCCCATTGAAGAGAGCATCTGTGATGGTGGTGATGCCGGCATCCCTTCAGCGCTGAACGACAGTGAAACTGGAAGGGCCTTCAACAGACTCGCGGAGGCTGTTGTCAAACAGGTGGAGCAACGCAATGCGGAGCTGGCCCCTACGCAGAGAGTCGAAGTAAAACAGACCTCTCTCTGACGAACTGCGAATGAAGCAGTTTTAACCTCTTTTTAGTACCTTTGAATACTTTTAACAGCCCTTGGCAGTTATAGAGTATAGATCATTCTTTCTTGGGATTACGGCGCTCAGTATATTATGTCGCGATGACCTTGGTGCTCACCGCACTTATCACCGGCTGCTCTGTTGAGAAGAATACCGGGGCCAGTCGTTTTTACAATTCCCTTGTGGCAAAATATAATGTCTGGTTTAACGGTAATGAAGCATACAAAGCCGGCGTTGAAAAAGTACAGTCGTCACACCGGGATGACTACAGTGCCCTGATCCCTGTTTTTGAATATACATCACCAGAATCTTTAAGAGCAGCAGCCTCTGACATGGAGAGGGCCATGCAGAAGGCGTCAAAGGTGATCGCTCTCTATTCGATCACTGCCAAGCCTGAAAAGAAAAGCCGCAACGGAGGCAGCGCCCGGGATGAGGAGTTTTACAACCGCCGTGAATATAATGAGTGGGTGGATGATGCCTATCTTCTCCTGGCAAAGTCACAGTTCTACCTTAATGACTTAGCCGGTGCAAGGTCCTCTTTCTCATACACCATCAGCATCGCTACTGACCCTGAACTTATCACTGAGTCAACTATCTGGATGGCCCGGATACAAACGGAAGACGGCAATTATGCTGAAGCATCACGCATACTTCAGGGGATTGATGATGTAAATGGTTTGTCAAAAGCATTAAAGCCAATGTACTACACTACCCTGGCCGATATAGCCCTCAGGCAAAAACGCTACAATGATGCCATCACTCCCCTTACGATGGCATTGGAAAGCAGCATCAACAGGCAGACCAGGGTCAGGCTCAATTATCTCCTGGCACAGGTGAGTAAGGCAACAGGTGACAACAATCTTTCCACACGATATTTCCGCGAAGTCATCAGTATGAACCCGCCCTATGAGTATGAGTTCAATGCGGGCATCAACCTGGCCGGCGTAGCAGATCTGTCACACGGTGATGCTGAGGATCTTATGAAGTCCTTGCGTAAGATGCTTCGTGACTCAAAGAACAAGGATTATCTCGATCAGATCTATTTTGCCCTCGGAGAGATTCAGAAACGTCTGGGAAACACTGATGAAGCCCTTAAGTACTGGGCACAGTCAGCAAGCAGCAGTACAAACAACCAAAAGCAGAAGGCACGTGCATATCTCGCTCTTGGCGAATACTATTACGCACGGCCTGAATATATGACGGCATACATGTACTACGACAGCGCTTCGAACCTGATTGACGAGCGTTTTCCTGACTATGCCCTTATCAGCAGAAGGACAAGTGATCTAGGTGAGTATGCTAACTTCCACCATGTGGTAGTCACTGAAGACAGTCTTCGCAGGGTAGCTCAGATGAGCGAAACAGAGCGTAATTCACTTATCACCGGTATTATCAGTGAGTTTGAGGCAGGGCAGGCCAAAGAAAAACAAAGCGGTGGCAGTGACAGGTACAATATGGGTCTCTATTATGAGAATGAGCAGCGTGCCCAGGGGTCCATCTCGGCGGAAGGAGGATGGTATTTTTACAACCAGGCAGCCCTCACCTTTGGCCGCACAGAGTTCAGGCGCCGCTGGGGCGACAGAAAACTGGAGGATAACTGGAGGCGATCAAACAAAGCACGCGTAGCCTTCACTGCAGCCACAACTCCTGAAAACGGAGAGGAGCAGCCTGCCAGTGACAGTACGGGTAAAGCCCCTGAGCGCACCAGGGAATATTACCTCCGTAATCTGCCAATGACCGATTCACTTATGAATCTTTCCGTAACCAAGAGCGCCAATGCCCTGCTGGGAGAAGGTAAGATACTGGCTTTACGTCTGTCTGATACCATCAGGGCAGCAGAATCACTCGAGGCGGCGGCAAAAACAGGCAATGATGGCATGACCAGAGCCGAGGCGCTTTATGAGCTCTACAGACTGCTCCATAACAGTGATCCCGCCAGAGCTGAGAGACGCAGGACCGAGCTGCTGACAGAATTCCCTAAATCAGAATATGCCCTCATCCTTTCAGATCCTGATTACGTCAGGAAACAACAGGAGATGGCAACAAAAGCACAGAAAAGCTATGAAACAGCCTACGAGGCCTTCACCTCGGAGAAATATGCAGAAACACAAGCTATATGCAGGGAGGCTCTGATGCAGTATCCTGATGACCAGCTTGCACCTAAATTCATGCTCCTTGATGCCATGGCAACCGGAGCAACCGGAGGCGAGATGGCATACAAGGAAAAACTAGATTCACTGACAGCAAAATATCCGGCCACACCTGAAGGAAAAAGAGCTGCAGAAATTATCGCTTTTCTCAGGAAAGAGATACCTGCAATACAGGTTGCTGAAGACACACATATAGCTGAAGAGCTGTATGTGCAGGATACTCTCCAGCCTCATTACGTCATGATCATTGCCGGTAATGTCCAGGCAAATCTGAACCAGATGGTTTTCGATGTCATTAACTTTAACCTCGATAATTTCACAGACAAGAACTACCGCACTGAAGGAAAAACCGTTGACACCGACTATATCCTGATCACTGTTGGCACTTTTAAAGATGCCGCAGAGGCAGCGGCCTGGCTCAGGGCATTCAACCCCTCTGCCTATATCAGGGAAGCAGGAAGCGCGGATCTGTCACTATTCATTATCAGTCGTGATAACCTGGAAAAATTCACAAATGATAAGAATATTAACAGGTACCGGATCTTCTATGAAACTGCGTACCAAAGCACAAGATGAATTGACACATATCGATGCGACAAATAAGAATATTATGGGTAGATGATGAGGTTGGGGTACTGAGATCCCATATACTTTTTTTGAAGGAGAAAGGCTTTGAAACAGATACATGTCCGTCCGGCAACGATGCCATAACGATGGTCAAAGACAAACCTTATGACATTATATTCCTTGATGAGTATATGCCCGGGCTAAGCGGCATTGAGACACTGCGGCGCATCAAGGCCATCAGGCCTTCCATTCCTGTGGTTATGATCACCAAGAGCGAGGAGGAGGATATAATGGAGGCGGCCATTGGCTCACAGATAGCTGATTACCTGATCAAACCTGTCAAACCGCAACAGATCCTCCTCACACTGAAGCGCATCCTCGACATAGGTGATATTGTGACCCGCCAGACCACTTCCGTCTTCAGGGAAGAGTTCGGATCCATATCAGATATGATATCTTCTGCCGGCACCTTTGAACAATGGAGCGATGTGTACCGCAGGCTGGTATTCTGGCAGCGCGAACTAATCAGGTCTTCCGATCCCGGCATGAGGGATGTGCTGCGTATGCAGGAGGCCGACGCCAACAGGGCTTTCGGTAAATATATCGCAAAGAATTACATGGGGTGGATATCATCTGATGCAGGTGATAAACCGCTCCTTTCACCTGCAGTGATGGCAAAACGCATATTCCCCCTTATCAAAAAAGGTCCTTCCCTTTTCTTCATAATAATTGACAACATGCGCCTCGACCAGTGGCAGGCCATCGCCAGTGATATCAGTCCTTATCTGCGAACTGTCTCTGAAGATCTTTATTTGAGCATCCTTCCCACGGCTACACAGTACTCGCGCAATGCACTCTTTGCAGGGCTGATGCCGGCAACGATAAGTGAGCTGATGCCGGAATACTGGATAAGCGACAATGAAGATGAGGGTAAGAACCTCTATGAAGAAAACCTGATAGGCAAGCTCCTGCAAAGGGCAGGAATAAACTGCAAATGGAGCTACAGCAAGGTCAGCTCCGATACTGAAGGGAAGAACCTCAATGACAAGCTCTCCCAGCTTCTTTCAAATGATCTTAACGTGCTCGTTTATAATTCCGTTGATCTCCTCAGCCATGCCAGAACAGAAATTGGTGTCCTGCGCGATATGACGGGAGATGAAGCATCATGGCTCTCATTCACTCATTCATGGTTCATTCATTCGCCTCTCTTTGAACTGCTAAGGGCCCTTGCTGCAAAAGGAGCACGTGTGGTCATAACAACAGACCATGGCTTTGTCAAGGTGCAGAAGCCTGTGAGGGTGGTGGGCGACAGGCAGACATCCATGAACCTACGGTACAAGACCGGAAGAAATCTCGACTATAATCCGAAGGAAGTCTTCGAAGTGACCGCTCCCGCAAAAGCCGGACTGCCAATGACAAACATCACCTCGAAATATATCTTTGCCTGTGGAAATGATTTCCTGGTCTATCCCAATAATTTCAACCAGGTAGTCTCCTATTACCGGGATTCATTCCAGCACGGAGGGGTATCACTTCATGAGATGATGCTTCCTCTTGTCAGTCTCGAACCGGTATAAAAAAGATTATTTTTGCTGCATGAAGATTGTTGTTGCAGACAAAAGTCATCTGAAAGAAGCGGCGAGACATTTTATAAGGGAGACAAAGGGGTACCGTATCTTTGCCTTTTACGGTCAGATGGGATCAGGAAAAACCACTTTTATTAAAGCTGTCTGCAGAGAGCTGGGCGTGACTGACACTGTCACAAGTCCTTCGTTCACACTTATAAATGAGTACCAGCGGCCCGGTGATGTGCCTGTATATCATTTCGATTTTTACAGGATCATGAAGATTTCCGAAGTGCTTGACTTCGGCATCGAGGAATATTTTGACTCAGCCTCACCCTGCTATATGGAATGGCCGGAACTGATAGAACCGCTGCTCCCCCCCGAAACACTTAAACTATCTGTCACTGTAATGCCCGACGGCAGCAGGGTCATTGAAAACCGTCAGTCCGCAGCGGATCATTTATCTCGCTGAATAATATCGGGTCACACCAGTATTCTCTCCGATTAAAATCTTAAATTTGATCTGATAATTGCTTTTCTTCTGTTTAACGATTAAAACGAAACCAGATGAGTCAACCGGCCAGAAATGCGTTCATGCCGCGTGAAGAGCTTATCGAAAAAGCTGTAAGCAGGCGGCAGATCTCTATAGGCATGCCTCATGACGTCCATGATGATGAAAAGCGCATAGCGCTTACTCCGGAAGCTGTAAAGATTTTGACAGACACGGGTAATGAGGTTTTTTTAGAGGCCAACGCCGGGCAGGACGCAGGTTTCCCGGACAGGGATTACAGTGACAACGGTGCGGTGGTGGTCGATACCCAGCAAAAAGTGTATGACTGTGACATCGTCATAAAAATTGCCCCTTTCACTGAGAAAGAAGCCGGATTGCTTAAGGGAAACCAGGTTGTCATCTCATTTATGAATGCGGCCACTATGCGTGAGGAAACCCTCACGCAACTGACGCGTAAGCGTGTGACGGCACTGGCATCTGAAAGGATAAAGGACAGTGACGGAATACTTCCCGTAGTTGAATCAATGAGTGAAATCAGCGGCATAACATCGATTCTCATTGCATCTGAATACCTGAGCAACACGTCAGGAGGCAAGGGCGTCATGCTTGGCGGAGTCACCGGGGTTACACCTACAGAGGTAGTGATCATTGGTGCCAACAGGGCGGGAGAATATGCTGCGCGTGCTGCTCTCGGGCTGGGAGCAATTGTGAGAGTGTTCGACAGCTCGGTGCATCGTCTTCGCAACTTCCAGAATCTTCTAGGCCAGAGGCTATATACCTCAACTTTCCACCCGCAGGTACTGCAGAAAGCCCTGAAGTCAGCTGATGTCCTCATCGGAGCATTGTCGCCCGATGATCTCAGACCGTGGTTCTATGTAACAGAAGAGATGGTGCAGGGAATGAAACGAGGTTCAGTCATCATCGATCTTAGCGTTGACACCGGCGGGTGCGTTGAGACAACGGAACCCAGGGCCATAAAAGATCCTATCTATGAGAAACACGGAGTGATACACTACTCCGCCTGGAACCTCCCTTCAAGAGTTCCCAAGACGGCTTCAATCGCTCTTAGCAATGTCTTCAGACCCCTGATGCAGGATATTGCTGATGCCGGAGGGATAACACCGATGCTCAAGTTCAACAACGGCCTCCGTAATGGTGTTTATATTTACAACGGCATCCTCACCAATGAGATGCTTGCTCAGAAATTCGGGATTCTGTCAAAAGACATTAACCTGCTTCTTGCTGCCTTCTGACACTGTTCAGATATAAGTCAGCGAAGCCTCAAGACCATTCTGCTTCAGGCTTGCCCTGCGACCCATATAAAACGCCCTGTTGTCTGCAACATGTCCGGCAGGGAAGTTGAAAAGCACCGGATAACTGTAGTGACCAACAATATCAAGCACGATCTCCTCAGCGCTTTTGTTGTAACTGACCTTATCGTTGCCAATTTTCTCCATCCCTCCTACCACCAGTGCTGCAAGGTTGCTCAGCCGTCCGGTCAGGCGCAGGGAGGTGAGCATACGGTCAAGATGGTAACAGTATTCGTCCACCTCCTCAATAAAGAGTATAGCCCCATCGGTATCAGGCTCAGCGGGTGTGCCTGTAAGGCTGTAAATAAGAGAGAGATTGCCTCCCATGACCGTTCCTTCCACCGTGAATTTTGCATCGTGTGAGCTTTTCCATACTACCGGTTCAGGTTCGCCCTTCAGAGCTTTTATGAGGGTGCTGTAACTCTCAGGTGTCTTCCTGGGGTTATTGTAGTTAAGGGGCATCTCGGCATGCAGCGAAACCAGGCCGCACACCCTGTTAAGCCAGAGGTGCAGCACAGTTATATCGCTGAAGCCGACATACCACCTGGGGTTCTTCTTAAGGGCTGAAAAGTCAATCCTGTCAATGATTCTTGAAACACCATATCCGCCCCGTGCGCAGAATACAGCTTTAACTGCAGGATCATCTGTTGCCTGCTGGAGGTCATGCAACCGTTCCCTGTCGTTCCCCGCGAAGCATCCGCTCTTGCTAAAGACATTCTCTCCCAAAGTGACCTCGAAGCCTGAATTATTCAGCATCTTCACAGCTTTCTGAATCACATCCTTCTCTACTATGCCTGACGGTGAAACTATGGTTAAACGATCCCCATCGGTCAGATAAGGCGGAATAGTAAGTGCCATCTTTAGTGATCTTTTCTGATGATAGGACCAAAAATACTTATTTTATTGTTTGAATAGACTGAGCTATCCAATTAAGGAAGGTTGCCGTGAGAAAAATGCAGCGGCAGTGTTAAAGAGCCTGTCAAACGTGCTGTCGACCATGGAAGCATAACCGTTGGAAAGAACCGGGAAGGGATTTTCATGCGTACACGGATACCCTGGAGACCAGACCTCCACATTGGCTCCCTGTAATGTGGCAGTTACTGCCTGAGAAGGTATAACACAGTCGCCTGAAAATGTCACAGCCCTCAGCTTCCCGTCAGTATGTCTGAAGGGTGTTCCTGAGACATCTCTGAGTCTTTTTAGGGACGTCATTGCATAGAATGCCTCACCTTCAGGGGTGTCATTCATAATCTGCATGAGCCTGTAGTCATCTGAACTTCTTTCAGATTCCGGCCAGTCAAGATAGAATGCCAGCAGTCTGTCAAATGCAGTGCTGTCCATTATGAGTTTTGATGTGCCGTTCATCATGCTGAAGGCGCTTCCGCCGCAGAATAGCATCACGCGACTTTCATCAGGCAGAAGGGAGGGTTTTGACAGCATCATTACCTGGGCTGCCAGGGCACCTATTGAATAGGCAAATATATCTACCGGGCCACTGCCCGGCAGGTCCGGGTGGGTACCTTTCCTGATGGATCCGATAAGGCTGGCAAGGTCGTTGACTGTCTGGTACCCGGAAAGTAAAAAGCGCTGGGGTGATAACGACATGCGCGTGCTCAGGGCAACATTGACGAAGGTTGACAATTGTGTCCCAGGAAGAAATGATGTGCGAGCCGTCACAAGCGGCATCATCACATGCCTGTCAATCCAACTGACGGGTGAACGGTTCATGTGATAGGCACTTGGAAACAACACGACCGGTCTGCAGGTGTCAGACGCCAGTCTTATACCCCACTGCAAATACTTGTTCCAACTGCGCTCATTGAGACCGTGAAGGAGAATGATGGCTCCCCTGTCACTACTGTTGCCAGGGATCAGTAAATAATAACGGAAGTCACTGTTCGAATGTTCAAGCTCCTTTGATTTAAACAGAGAACGAAAGATTGAAGCTACATTCATTCCGTCAGAAAAGGAATATCCGTCGGACGAATGAAAAACTTCGCTTACTATTCGTATCCTGGTATCGGGGATAAACCCATCTGCCAATCCCCCCCTGAAATATGCTGCAAATTCCCTTTCCTGCGAGCTGTATCCCATGAAATTTTTTCACAAACAAAGCACTTGTCACCGGGTTGACAAAAAAATAGGTGTCTTTACTCTTGCTGCGGGTTCTAAACCCTTTATCAGGGGTGAAAAGAGCTCTGCAGGGGTGAATCTCACAGGCATAATTTTGGCTAAATCTCCGGATCACTAAAAGTATTACTTTTGCGAAGGAGAGAAGCGCAATGAACATCGATCTGAACAAAAAGCTTCCAGGATATCTTACGGAAAAGGGCAATATAGTTACTCACATCCTGTTTACGGCAGGATTTGCCCTGCTGTTTCTCAATATTTACACACCCTTTGGGGTAGCCACATGGTTTGATGTTTCCAAGCCTACATTCTTTATTTATTCCAGCGGGGTAATCCTTGCCGGAATCCTCGTCGTTGCCATTAGCAGAATAATCATGTACCATGCCGTACGAAGGGGACTGGAACTCAGGGTATGGCACTATCTTGCCTGGGTTGCGGCAGAGATAGTGGCCATGGCACTCTTTTTCACGCTCTATGAGGTAGTTATCCTTGATGATTCGCGAACCTTTCCGGAGCTGCTCAGACCATCTGTTCTGAACACATCACTGACCCTGCTGCTGCCATACACCATGCTATGGCTCTATTTTTCCTGGCGCGACAGCAAGAACAAGCTTATCGAGATTAGGGAGCAGCCTGACGCTTCGGGCCAGAAACCAATGATTCCCCTGAGGGATGAGAAGGGTGTCCTTAGAATGTCACTTAAGCGCGGCGACGTTCTTTACATGCAGGGGAGCGACAACTACGTCACCGTCTGGTACCAGGCACAGAACAAGGTGATGAAGTTCATGTTGCGAAACACCCTCAGGACGATGGAGGATGAACTCAGAAAGGAGTCGGTCATCCGGTGCCACCGATCTTATCTCGTCAACATTGAAAGGGTAAAGCTCATCCGAAGAGAGAAGGATGGATTGCAGCTCGAGCTCGACAGCACTCCAACTTCAACTGTGCCCGTATCGCATACATACATGCACGAGGTGCTGACAGCCTTCGGTCACGAGAGCTGATAGTCAGCCGTGCTATTCCTCAAAATAATTATCTTTGCCCGGTTAAACTCAGCAATTTCCTGTTACAGATGAAGAAGTACAAACGCCACCTTGTCACATCTGCCCTGCCTTATGCCAACGGTCCTATTCATATAGGACACCTTGCCGGGGTTTATGTTCCGTCAGATATCTATGTACGATACCTCAGGATGCAGGGTGCCGATGTGATATCTATCTGCGGTTCAGATGAACACGGCGTACCTATCACTCTCAAGGCGCGGAAAGAGGGCATAACCCCACAGGAGGTGGTTGACCGTTACCATGAAATGAATAAGAAAGCTTTTGAGGATTTCGGTATTGCATTTGACATTTATTCGCGTACATCAAACAAAATACATTACGAGACAGCTTCCGGGTTCTTCCGCAAGCTCTACGATCAGGGTGAATTCATTGAGAAGAGTGCCAATCAATACTATGATGAGGAGGCCGGATGCTTCCTGGCTGACAGATATATCATGGGTACCTGTCCGCACTGCGGAAATGAGAATGCCTACGGCGATCAGTGTGAGAAATGTGGTACATCGCTGAGTCCCACTGAGCTGATCAATCCGCGTTCAACCATCAGCGGAGGCGCTCCTGTAATGCGCGAGACACTTCACTGGTACCTTCCTCTTGACAAATATGAGCCATGGTTAAGAAAATGGATCCTCGAGGAGCATACAGATTGGAAAACAAATGTATACGGCCAGTGCAAATCATGGCTTGACCAGGGCTTGCAGCCAAGGGCTGTAAGCCGTGACCTGGACTGGGGAGTGCCTGTACCGGTTGAAGGAGCAGAGGGAAAGGTCCTTTACGTCTGGTTTGACGCTCCTATAGGGTATATTTCCGCAACCAGGGAGCTTACCCCCGACTGGGAGAAATACTGGAAAGATCCGGAGACACGCCTGATACACTTCATTGGCAAGGATAATATCGTTTTCCACTGTATCATTTTCCCGGCTATGCTGAAGGCAGAAGGAAGCTATATCCTCCCTGACAACGTGCCGGCAAATGAGTTTCTTAACCTTGAGAATGAAAAAATATCAACATCGAGGAACTGGGCAGTCTGGTTGCATGAGTACCTGGTTGATTTCCCGGGGAAACAGGATTCTCTCCGCTACGCACTCTGCGCCAGCGCACCCGAGACAAAAGATAACGATTTCACCTGGAAAGACTTCCAGGCCAGGAACAACAATGAGCTGGTAGCAATCCTCGGAAATTTTGTCAACCGTACCCTTGTTCTTACCAATAATTATTACGGGGGCGAGGTCCCTGTTCCCGGTAAGATGAATGAGTATGATACAGCGACCCTTCAGTCAATAATGACATTCAGGGAAAACGTGGAGAGCAACCTTGAGGCATTCCGTTTCAGACAGGCACTTGCTGAAGCCATGAACCTGGCGCGGCTCGGCAATAAATATCTTGCCGACACAGAGCCCTGGAAAGTGATGAAAACAGACCCTGACCGTGTCAGGACAATCATGTACATCTCTCTGCAGATAACGGCTAACCTTGCTATTATCCTTAATCCGTTCCTTCCCTTCTCCATGGACAAGCTGAGAAGCTGGCTGAACCTGGCAGACCTTGGCTGGGACAAGGCAGGCAGCACTGACCTGCTGAAGCCGGGACATAAAGTATCTCCCGGAGAACTGATGTTCAGCAAAGTGGAAGACGCCGAGATTGAAAAGCAGATTAAGAAACTGCTGGACACGAAGAAAGCAAATGAGAAAGGAGCGATTTCCGTCATTCCCGGGAAAGATGATGTCAGCTTTGAAGAATTCACTAAAATGGACATACGCACAGCGACGATCCTCGAAGCCCAGAAAGTGCCAAAAACCACAAAGCTTATCAGGCTGAAGGTAGATACCGGGATAGATGTACGGACTATCGTGTCAGGAATTGCTGAACAGTTCAGTGCAGAAGAGCTTCCGGGAAAGTCTATATCGGTCATTGTGAACCTTGCACCCCGGACAATCAAGGGAATAGAATCCCATGGCATGGTTCTGCTGGCTGAAGATGAAAACGGCAAAATGACCTTTGTTGTTCCCGAGAATGAAATAAAAAACGGAAGCATCGTAAAATAGGGCTTCCGCGTTATTGCCTAATGCAGGTCAGACTACCTGCTTTTGTGTATCCAGGCTCCCGGATATTTCTGTATCATCTTACTGTGGGCTGCTTTGGCCTCATCAATAGTAGCGTATGATATCGCGCTGACGCGAAGATATCCATCCGGCCCTCCCGTCATTTCAGGATCGTAACCGCTCTTTCGGAGTTTCTCAATCATCATTAGTGCATTGTCTTCCGTTTTGAAGCTTCCGGTAATGATCATATACCTGTATTCCTCAACGATAACTGCCGGCCGGGAAGGCTTGATTACCTCAGCAACTGTCGCTTCAGCAGGTATCTTTTTAACCGGCTCTCCGGCGGCAGGCATGGCAGTGGTTGCAGGGACTTGAACGGAGGTCTCAGCAGCTGCGGTCTCGGTGGCAATGATTTCAGGCGTAACATTAATGGTATCAGCTACTATCTGTTCACGGTTGAATTCAAGTTCTGCTTTGGCAAGAGGATTAAGAGTTGATTCCTCCATTTTGCCCTTAAACAGATTATCATTAAAAGGAACAAGAGCCAGGGCTATAAGCACCGGTATGATGACCGCTGCCCTTGTCAGAAGCCGCTTCATGGAAGGCTGGCTTACTGAAGGCTTACGCTGATGCTCAAGCATCTTCGTCCTTACATCGAAGTCAGTCACAGGCTGTCTCTGATAAGAAGTGAGGCCGTATGAAGAAAGAAGATAATTAACTGTGCTGTCAGGCTCAAAAATGATCGTTCCTTCACGGTTAAGCGAGAAGGTTCCCAGATGATCAAGAATCACGTTGTTTCCGGCCAAAATCTTATTCCTTAGTTCTTCAGCCCAGGTATTTACTATATCACGTGACTCAACATAAGGGATATTCAAATGTGAAGAAATATGTCCTATCAGAAGTCCGTCATTACCGGTCAGATGACGGTTAAAAGTTATCCGTCTCACTGGTGGATAAAACAGCCCCTCATTACGGTCAACATGAGAAGGAAAATAGTTCCCTATAAATGCACCAAACCCCGGAATAATGAGACAATCGTGCTTGAAAAGAAGTTCTCTGATATATACGCTGATATCCTTCGCCATGGAGACCCAATAATAAACAAAGATATAAAACAAACCTGACTTCAGGAAGGAAAAAATGGTTAAAATAAATTGTATTATCTTCGTTGTTCAGAGATTAAATATCCCATGAAAAAGATTGAGATGGTCGACCTCGGGTCACAGTATGAGAGACTTAAAGCTGATATTGACAGAGCCATTTCAGGAGTGGTCAATTCGACTGCTTTCATTAAGGGGCCTGACGTCCGTCTTTTTGAGGAGGAGCTGCAGCGTTACCTCGGTGTACGTAACGTTATTGCATGTGCAAACGGCACTGATGCCCTGCAGATAGCCATGATGGCTCTGGGACTTAAACCCGGAGATGAGGTGATAACGACAAACTTTACGTTCATTGCCACCGTTGAGGTTGTTGAGCTCCTCGGACTGAGGCTGGTGCTTGTTGAACCAGACAGTAACACATTCAATATCAGTGTCGAGGCGATTAAAAAAGCCATTACCCCGCGCACAAAAGCAATAGTCCCGGTCCATCTCTTTGGCCAATGCGCTGATATGGAGCCCATTATGGAAATCGCCAGGCAGCATGGGTTACATGTAATTGAGGATGTCGCGCAGGCTACCGGGGCTGATTACCGGTTCAGTGACGGCAAAGAAAAGAAAGCCGGAACGATGGGTATCATCGGATGCACATCGTTCTTCCCTTCAAAGAACCTCGGATGCTACGGCGACGGCGGCGCACTCTTCACCGACAATGACGATCTTGCAGCACTCATCAGAAGTATCACAAACCATGGCATGAAGGTGAGATACTATCATGATACCATAGGGGTCAACTCACGCCTTGACACGATACAGGCAGCAGTCCTAAGAGTTAAGCTTCGTCACCTCGATGCCTTCAACGAAGCACGGCAACAGGCAGCAGCACATTATGACCGTGAACTCTCAGGATTAAAGGGTATGACAATTCCATTCAGAGCAGCGAACTCAACACACATTTTCCACCAGTATACACTGCGTGTGACTGATGGAAACAGGAACAAACTTCGCGAGTATCTCGAGAATGAGGGTATACCATCGATGGTTTATTACCCGGTACCGCTTCACATGCAAAAAGCTTATTCTCACCTCGGGTACGGAACTGACGACTTCCCGTTCACAACGGAGCTTACAAACCAGGTCCTTTCACTTCCAATGCATACCGAACTCGACAATGAGCAACTTGAATATATTACTGGGTGCATCAGGTCACAATTCAAATAAAAAGAGCAGATGGAAAAAGAGTTTTTCGCGCATGAAACAGCGATAATTGATGAAGGATGCACTATTGGCAGAGGAACAAAAATATGGCACTTCAGTCATATTATGAAAGATTCCGTTATAGGCGAGAAATGTAATATCGGGCAGAACGTTGTTATCTCTCCGGGGGTTACGCTGGGAAATAATGTGAAAGTACAGAACAACGTATCAATCTATACTGGTGTCATCTGTGAAGGCGATGTCTTTCTTGGCCCGTCAATGGTATTTACCAATATCATAAATCCACGCAGTGCAATCATCAGACGCGACCAGTATGTCAAAACCACTGTCAGGCGCGGAGCTTCCATCGGAGCCAATGCCACCATCATATGCGGCAATGAGATCGGTGAGTATGCGCTCATCGGCGCAGGAGCAGTGATTACCAAGGATGTCAAACCTTTTGCCCTGGTCGTTGGTAATCCCGGCCGCCAGACCGGATGGGTATCCGAATACGGACACAAGCTTTCCTTCAGCCATGACGGAGTTGCCGTATGTCCCGAAAGCGGCCAGAAATACCGGCTCTCCGAAGAGAGAGTGACAAAGATTATTTAGTATTTTTATCACCTTATAAATTTCCTTATGGATAATACTCCTAAGAATTTTGGTCTCATAGGTATTGCAGGTTATATAGCCGAGCGTCACCTGAGAGCCATCAAAGAGACCGGCAACCGTCTCCTGGCAAGCCTTGACAAATTCGACTGTGTGGGCAAAATCGACAGCTATTTTCCGGAGAGTGATTTTTTCGTCGAGTTTGAAAGATTTGACCGTCATATCGACAAGCTGAAGAGAGGCGGCGTTCAGCTTGACTACGTGAGCATCTGTTCACCCAACTACCTGCATGATTCTCATATAAGGTTTGCACTCCGGCATCAGGCCGAAGCAATATGTGAGAAGCCTGTAGTGCTTAATCCCTGGAATATAGATGCTCTCCAGGAGATCGAGAAGGAGACCGGCCACAGGATTTATAATATCCTCCAGCTCAGGTACCATCCTGTGATAATTGCGCTTCACGATAAGATCGCCGCCACCCCTCCGGGGAGGAAGCATGATATCGATCTTACGTACGTTACCAGCCGTGGCAACTGGTATTACATCTCATGGAAGGGTGACGTCAACAAGTCGGGCGGAATAGCTACAAACATAGGCGTTCATTTCTTTGATATGCTTGGCTGGATCTTCGGGCCCGTGGTCTCAAACAGGGTACACCTGCTCGAAAAGAATAAAGCCTCAGGGTTTCTTGAGCTGGAGAAAGCACGTGTAAGATGGTTCCTGAGCATTGACTGCAACGACCTTCCTGATGCAGTGAAGGAAAAAGGCAAAAGAACATTCAGGAATATTACCGTTGACGGCGAAGAGCTGGAATTCTCAGAAGGATTCACTGATCTGCATACAGTCACCTACCGGGAGATACTCAAGGGCAACGGCTACGGGCTTGAGGATGCCCGCCAGAGTATAGAGACAGTATATCAGATCCGTAACTCAACGTTATCAATTCTTACAGGTGAATATCATCCTCTAATAAAAAAATAAAATGTATAATAAACTGGTTAACAAGGAGACAAAGCTCTCCCTCATCGGGCTCGGATATGTAGGCCTGCCTATCGCTCTTGAGTTCGCACGGAAAATCAGGGTTATCGGATTCGATATAAGGCCTGATCGCGTTGTCCTTATGAAAAACGGTATTGATCCGAGCAACGAACTTGACCATGAGGCATTTAACGGAACTGATATTAAATTCACTTCTGATCCTGAAGATCTGAGGGAGGCATCATTCCACATCATAGCAGTGCCCACACCTGTCAACAAACATAATCTTCCTGACCTTGATCCGGTACTGAGAGCCTCTGAGACTGTGGGTAAGATACTTAAGAAAGGTGACTATGTCGTTTATGAATCAACTGTCTATCCGGGCTGTACAGAGGATGACTGTGTTCCGGTACTTGAGAGATTTTCAGGACTGAAGTATCCGGAAGATTTCAAGGTGGGCTTTTCACCTGAGCGCATTAACCCGGGAGACAAAAACCATACTCTCACCAAAATAGTAAAGGTCACAAGCGGATGTGACGCCGAGTCGGCTGAGAATATCGCAAAAACATATGAGCTGATAATTTCAGCAGGGGTTCACAGGGCTTCATCCATAAAGGTAGCCGAAGCTGCCAAGATAATTGAGAACACGCAACGCGACATAAACATCGCCTTCATGAATGAACTCTCTATCATCTTCAACCGGATGGGCATCAATACATATGAAGTGCTTGAAGCTGCCGGAACAAAATGGAACTTCCTGAAGTTTTATCCCGGGCTTGTGGGCGGTCACTGCATAGGTGTTGACCCTTACTATCTTTCTTATAAGGCCAAATCATTGGGTTACCACCCGCAGATGATTGATTCCGGAAGGTTTACCAATGACAGCATGGGCAGATATGTCGGTAAACAAACTGTAAAAAAGATAATTGCAGCACATAAAAGCCCGAACGAATCCAGGGTCCTGATAATGGGGATGACTTTCAAGGAGGATGTTACCGACATCCGCAACTCAAAGGTCATTGATATTATTGATGAGCTGCGCGACTTCAGCCTGGCGGTGGATGTCATCGATCCGGGTGCCTCTCCCGAAGAGGTCAGACATGAGTACGGTATAACCCTGAAATCCAATCCATCAGGCAAATATGACGCTGTGATTGTTGCTGTTCCGCATAAGGAGTACAGAGATCTTGATGAAAATTATTTTCGGGGCCTGCTGAATGATAACGGTATCCTGATAGACCTGAAAGGCCTCTACAGGGGTAAGATAAAGTCTCTGACATACTGGAGTCTCTGATGAAAAACAAAGTAATTGTAACAGGCGGAACAGGTTACATCGGTTCACATACTGCCGTTGAGCTTATAGCTGACGGATTTGATGTTGTGATAATCGATAACCTGTATAATTCAGACATCACTGTCCTTGACGGCATACAGGCTATCACAGGTATAAAGCCCAGGTTTTATGACTATGATATCTGTGACAGGAATAAACTGAATGAAGTTTTTATCGCAGAAGGTAAAGTGGATGCCATTATTCATTTTGCCGCTTATAAGGCAGTGGGAGAGTCGGTTCGGAAACCGCTTGAGTATTACAGGAACAACCTTGTTTCCCTGATGAACCTTCTTGAGATGATGGAGCAGCACGGCACGAGTGCACTTGTCTTCTCATCCTCATGCACAGTATACGGACAGCCTGACACATTGCCTGTCACAGAGTCCTCGCCGGTAAGGGAAGCTGTCTCGCCGTATGGTTACACCAAACAGATCGGAGAGATCATCATAAGGGACGCCATGGCCGCCAGACAAATGCAGAAAGCTATTTCACTGAGATACTTCAACCCCATAGGAGCCCATCCTACGGCATATATTGGTGAGTTACCTCACGGTGTGCCTGAGAACCTTGTACCTTTCATCACGCAGACTGCCATCGGGCTCAGGGATGAACTAAGGGTCTTCGGAAATGACTATGATACTCCCGACGGTTCATGCATACGTGATTATCTGCACGTGGTTGACCTGGCAAAAGCACATGTTGTGGCTTTGAAAAGGCTCATTGAAGGTCAGAACAAAGCAAATTATGAAGTCTTTAACCTTGGCATGGGAAAGGGTGTCTCGGTCTTAGAGGCTATTGCTGCATTCGAACGCGCTACGGGAGAGAAAGTGAGATACAGCATCACTTCAAGGAGACCCGGTGATATAGAAAAGATATGGGCCGATCCGTCACTCGCCAACAGGGAGCTTAAATGGAAAACGGAGATCACTCTCGATGAAGCAATGGAAACTGCCTGGAGATGGGAAAAGAAAATCAGAAACAAATGATCATGAAGAGAACACTACTAATAACCGGAGGAGCAGGTTTCATAGGCTCTCATGTCGTCAGGCGCTTCGTCAAAAAATATCCGGATTATAAGATTGTCAATGCTGACAAGCTTACTTATGCCGGAAACCTTGGTAACCTTACTGACATCGAGCACGAGCCAAACTATTATTTCCGCAGGATAGATATCGTCGACAAGCAAGCTGTCAATACCCTGTTCAGCGAGTTCGGGTTTGACGGGGTGATACACCTGGCCGCTGAATCACATGTTGACAGGTCAATCACCTCTCCTGACGAGTTCATCCAGACTAATATTATCGGCACGGTCAACCTTCTGACGTCTTTTCGTGATGCCATTCCGGGCAGTGATGCAAGGAAGCTCTTTTATCATATCTCAACTGACGAGGTATACGGGTCACTTGAGCACGGAGGGTATTTCACCGAACAGACAGCGTATGATCCCAGGAGCCCTTATTCGGCTTCCAAGGCAAGCTCTGATCATATGGTCAGAGCTTTCGGAAATACATATAGCCTTCCGTTTGTAATTTCAAACTGTTCGAACAACTTCGGTCCTAACCAATTTCCGGAGAAACTCATTCCACTGACAATCAATAATATAAAAACCAGTAAAGTCATACCCGTCTACGGGAAGGGAGAAAATATCAGGGACTGGCTCTATGTTGAGGACCATGCTTCCGCCATTGACATCATTTTTCATAATGGCCAGCCGGGGCATACATACAATGTAGGCGGTGACAATGAGAGAAAGAACATTGACCTGGTACATCTTCTGTGTTGTATCATGGATGAAAAACTAGGGAGGGCTTTGGGTAGTTCTGAAAAGCTGATCACGTTTGTCACTGACCGTGCAGGTCATGATCTCAGATATGCCATTGACAGCAGCAAGATACGGAAGGAGCTGGGCTGGAAGCCGTCAGTCTCCTTCGAGCAGGGAATGAGAATGACTGTAGACTGGTACCTGGCAAATGAGAAATGGCTCGAGGCAATAGTCTCAGGAGCCTATTCAAAATATTATGAGAAGATGTACGGTAACAAGTAATTATTTCTTCTTCCCGGTACGGTTCAGACGGCCGATAAGTTCATCACCCAGATCAGACTTGATTTTAATATGATCAAGTATTGCCAGTACGACTGAGTTCTTTTCAAAGTCGCCCCTCACCTGTTCGAAGTCAAGTCTCTTGACCTCATCATCACCATCGATGCCAAAACCGGTCATGGATGAGAGTGCAAACTCCTTGCGGGCATCTTCATATAGCATATGATCGAGGTCGACGACACTCTTTTTCCACCGTTCCACCAGCTTGATTATATCTGATGATGTCAGCTTATCATTTGGCTTACCGGTTTCCTGAGGCAGCCTGTCATAGATCCATGCCCATTCCAGATCATAATAGTTCTTATGGATGGTCTCAAAACTTTTATTTATGGCATCAGCACTTTTCAGTTCCTTCTTCTCAATTGATGAAAGCAATTCTTCAATTATACTCAGCGGTGCAATCAGCCCTGACATGTCAACCCAGTTTCCCGTGCCCTTGTCAAATTCCGGCTTCAGAATCTTTCTTATTTCAGCTTCAGATTTGAATTCCGTCCCTTCAAGCCTTTTAATCACTGCGTTACCAATGAATTTATTTATTCCCATCTGGTAAAGGTTAATACCACGCTCAGCGGCAGAAGTTTTCATCTTCATCCTGTCAAAGGTGATAAAAGGCTGGCCTTCAGACTGCTCTTTCAATAATTTACGAAGCAGCTCCCGTCCGTTCATCATTTTGCCCACTGTGAAAGGGCTCAGGAGGTTATAGTTGATCTGGTCAAGCTTCCTGGGATCTTTGCGCACATCGCGCTTAGGCCATTTCTGTGCATCACGGATGGTTCCCACACTGCGCAGGTTAATGCCAGGGACGAGATGTGATTCGTAATTCACCTCAGCCAGGTAGGAAAACGGGAACTGAGTAGTATCGACGTTATGGTAATGCCGTCCTACAACAAGAGTAAACGGGCCGATACGTGAAGGCCACAGCACATATGAGTCACTTGTTGTCTTTGAACCTCTCTCCATTATTCCCTGATGTATTGGTCCCAGCTTGTACATATGGTTGCTCTGGTTCGATCCGCTGCCGGCATTCATGAAGGAAAAGATGCCTGCTATAAGAAGTGTGGATTTATGATGGGTTACCGTAAACGGACCGGCGAATATTGAGCATGCTTCACCATGAAAGCCTCCGCAGTTTGAAAAGAAGAGTGAGTTTTCCGCTGAGTACTGTTTGGACAATGTGCAGCCCTGGCCAATGAAACACTTGTCAATCACTGCAGCATCTTTGACAGTTGAACCCGAGCATATGATAAAATGATCCATAATGACATCGTTGCCGATGTAAACAGGATCCTTGAATGAGCTGTTCACTGATCCTTCAGCCAGTCTTGATACATCCTCAATGACAGCCCCATTACCAATCCTGACATTTTTAATGGTGCCGCATCCTGCAATATATGATCCTGAGCCAACCTCACCACGGTCAGACTTTACGCTTTCGGTATATTCGTCAATCAGCTTCTCTATTACCTCAATAGCAACCGGTCTGTGACGGTAAAGAGTAATGATGTAAGCCATATGCGATGTCAGCCTGTCCCAGATTGGCACTTCCCTGCCACCTGACTCGTTCAGGACTGCAACGCGGGTACCGTTACCGAAGGACGTGCGTCCTTCTGTTGAAATATGCCCGCAGTTCCTTATTACAACACCCTCACCAATGTCATAATTGGCAATAAAACCTGTGATATCCGTAATAGTGACATTGTCGGCAACAGTACAGTTGTGGATATGTGCATTCTTTATACCATGCTGAAGCGGCAGTCCGCATCTCTCACGTGCTACGCCATTGAAAAGTCCCATCTTCACCGTACCGGAGAAAGTGACATTCTGAATTCTTTCGGCATTAAAAGGCTCTTTGACAAACACACTTCCCCACGAATTGCTTCTGCAGCCTGCAGCTTCGAGGCCACGTATCTCGCCAATACTCAGATTTCTGTAACCGTCAGCCATAATATTCTGGTTTTATTATTCAACTGTAACTGATTTTGCCAGGTTTCGCGGCTGGTCAACATTGCATCCACGCAAAACGGCTATATGATAAGAGAAGAGCTGCAGGGGAATAACAGCGAGGACAGGTGCAAAAACAGTAATAGTCTCAGGCACCTCCATCACATAATCAGCCATCTTGCTGATGATCTGGTCGCCTTCGGTTACGACTGCAATAATTTTACCCTTCCGCGCTTTCACTTCCTGTATATTGCTTACAATTTTTTCATACGAGTTCTCTTTTGTGGCAACAACTACCACGGGCATGTGCTCATCAATAAGGGCGATAGGGCCATGCTTCATTTCAGCAGCAGGATACCCTTCGGCATGGATGTATGATATCTCCTTAAGTTTCAGTGCACCTTCAAGAGCTACCGGGTAAAGAAGTCCTCTTCCGAGGTACAGCGCGTTTGTTGAATCCTTATATATTTTTGCCAGGGCAAGAGCCTGATCATTTACTTTCAGGGTCTTCTCAACCTTCTCCGGCAAACCAACCAGCTCGCCGATGAGACCGCGGTAACGCGTCTCATCAATCAGGCCCTTGCGGTAACCTATTTCAAAGGCGATCATCGCGAGTGTCACCACCTGTGTTGTGAACGCCTTAGTTGAGGCAACTCCTATCTCAGGTCCGGCATGAGTGAATACACCGGCGTTTGTTTCCCGTGATATTGATGAGCCTACCACATTGCATATGCCCAGTACCAATGCGCCCCGTTCCTTGGCTAGCTTAACTGCTGCAAGAGTGTCAGCTGTTTCACCGCTCTGGCTTATGGCAAGAACTATATCTCCCTTCTTAATTATGGGGTCACGGTATCTGAACTCTGACGCATATTCGACCTCAACAGGAATACGGCAGTACTCTTCAAGAATATATTCACCGACCAGTCCGGCATGCCATGATGTTCCGCAGGCTACAATAAGTATCCTGTCTGATGCAGCCATCGTGTCAAATACTTTATGAAGCCCTCCCAGCATCAGTCCCGCCTGGTTTGGCAGCACCCTTCCCCTGAAAGTATCATGTATGGCGCGTGGCTGCTCAAAAATCTCCTTAAGCATAAAATGCGGATAGCCTTCCTTGTCGATCTCTCCTATCTTCAGGTCGACCTTTTTTACTTCCGGTTCCACAGACTTGTTCTTGATGGCTTTCAGAACCATCTCATCCTTACTTATCACAGCCAGGTCGTCATCATTAAGGTAAATGACTCTCTGGGTATATTCGACAATAGGTGTCGCGTCGGAAGCGATGAAGTTCTCGCCTTCGCCAACGCCTATAACCAGCGGCGATCCCTGCCTGGCTGCGAACATCTTTCCTGGTTCATCACGGCAGTAAACTGCAATACCGTATGTGCCTTCCACTTTATTGAGCGCCATGATGATCGCCTGTTCAGCTGACAGGTCACCCTCAAGATAGAGATGCTCCATAAGATTTGCCAGCACTTCGGTGTCAGTCTGGCTCGTGAATTTCACATCACGGCTTTCGAGGTGGCGCTTTATGCGTGCATAGTTCTCAATTATTCCGTTATGAACGACAATGAAATGGCCCCTGTATGACACCTGAGGGTGAGCGTTTATCTCATTTGGTTCTCCGTGAGTGGCCCACCTGGTGTGCCCCATGGCCATGGTACCACTGACATTCTTGCCCATGACCATCTCTTCAAGGTCACGTACCCTGCCGGCACACTTGAAGATCTCGGTTTTTTCCCCGTTACAGATAGCAATGCCGGCCGAGTCATAACCCCTGTATTCAAGTCGCTTCAGCCCATTTATGACTATGTCACAAGCTTGCCGCGAACCGATATATCCTACAATTCCGCACATAAGTGATTAGTAAGTATAAGTTAATCAATAGATTGTATAAGCAAACTCAAACCTGACAGTAGGGTTATTCTGGTTAGCCTTGAAGATCACATTCTGATCGGCTGATAAGGGAAAATACAGCTCAACTGACGGGTTCGCTATTTCTCCCTCCAGGTATTTCTGGACAAAAGTGGGAATGTTAAAAACGTAGCAATCAATATCTTTGTGATAGGTTCCATCCATGAAAGAGACATCATGCGCCAGATCCGGAACAACCCTTTCATTGCCATCGCTGTCGCGGTATCTGAGGTAAATCCGTGCAGGCATCTTACTTTCCACATAAGTCTCACCGTCAAGGTGAACAGGTACCAATAGCATGGCTTTATTCACAGCAATTCTTTTCACTTCTTTATAGGCAGTGAGGGAAGGCAGATCCAGGCGGGTGTAAACACCCTGGTAAGTCTGCAGAAAGACTGCGGTATCCAATACGAAATCATTGATATGTTTTATCTGCTTGTCCGCCTCAGCTGTAGTGAAAACATGCAGGAATCTGTTGTAGTTGGTTGCCTTATTGGTAGCCACAAATGAATAATTGTAGGCTACATTCTCCTTGTCATGATAGTAAACTGTAATTTGCAGAGGGTCGTCAGCCGAAGTCATTGTCATGAGCACCGGATTTGTTTCTGGCCAGATGCTGACATAAAGCCCTTTGAAAAAATCTGTATAGAACTGTGTTGCCGGGAGAAACATGGTTGTGTCACGGAGAAGATACTCTCCGACCCAATTAGACAATCTGACAGTATACAGAGAGTCGGCAGTCAGGATTGGCAAGCGATAATCCCCAAGGAAGGTGATAGTATCAGGATCCTGTGTGGAGTAATATTCCGTGGTATCTGTGAGAAGGGTTCCGGTCTCATAAAGTCTTAAATAATGCACTCCTGCAGTGTCGCCTGATACTTTTGAAGGCAGGAAATACAGAAAGACCGAATCAACCACAAAGTCCTTGTGCGGCCATGCAGTTACCAATCTCAGCTGTGTAACAAAATCACAATGTGTTGAACCAAAATATTTGTCATAAATGTCGCCGGCAATCATGCGGGTACTGTCAGACGAAACAGAATGGTCATCATACATCGTGTATGCTTTCACGCCCATTGTATCAGTTGAGTATACATGTACAAAGTCCTCGTCCGGCAAAAGATCAATCCCGATCTTTACAGGATCTTTTGTGCATGATGAAAATATCACAGTCAGCAGCGTGAAGAGAGGTAAAATAAATTTTAATAACCCGGTTGTCAGACCAGGGTTGTCCTTATTTTTTTCTGTCCTGTAAGAGCTTGTCATAAAAATCATTATAGGCATCAATATAATTCTCCTCTCCCTGATATTCCAGGAGGGGCTTGGCCAGACCGGCAAGATATTTCTTTACAGCATCATCGATCTTATCGCACCCAATTATTATCCCGTCAGAATTCTCAGTCGCCAGTCTGGTGAGGCTAAGGAAGTCGGTATTGTTCTTTATAGCTTTAAGTGCACTCTTTTCAATTCCGTCAGCCATCAGTTTCTCTGACAGAGATGATTTCAACGGTATTTTGTATCCGTTATTGTAGACAGAGTAAACGCTTTTAAGCTTATTGAATACAGGATCGTCCGAATAGAGCTTCCTGAGATAAAGGGGTATCAGTGAAGTGAGCCATCCGTGGCAATGGACTATATCAGGATTCCAGCGCAGTTTCCTTACCGTCTCGATCACGCCCCTGGCAAAGAAAATGGCTCTCTCGTCATTGTCTTCATACTCAATGCCTGCAGCGTCAGCAACGGTATGCTTACGCTGGAAATAATCATCATTATCAATGAAGTAAACCTGCATGCGGGCAGATTGTATGGAGGCAACCTTGATTATCAGAGGATGATCGGTATCATCAATGATAAGGTTCATTCCTGAGAGACGAATGACTTCATGAAGCTGATTTCTTCTTTCATTTATTGAACCATATCGGGGCATAAATGTCCGGATCTCTTTCCCTCTTTCCTGAATACCTTGCGGCAGATCACGGCTGATCTTTGAAAGCTTTGTTTCACCGAGGTAGGGCATGATCTCCTGTGAAACAAACAATACCCTTCTGCTTTCCATTAAAACCTCCCGATGTACCTTATATTTAATATAAAGTGCAAAGATAATAAAAAAAATACAATTATTTTCCAAGCTTAAATACAACAGGTTACTGACAAAAATGGCTTTACTTTGTACTTCATGATGTTTGAAAAAATGTCGATTCCGGTCAGAGAGAATTGTCTATCCCTTTTTTAAAAATAAAAAGATGAAGGTTTTTACGACTGTTAAAGAGATCAGGAAGCATTATAAGAATTGTGTGCTCAGGTCGCCGGGTTTTGTGCCGACAATGGGTGCGCTGCATGAAGGTCACATATCACTTGTTGAGGCGGCAGTCGGCAGCTGTCGGATGGTGGCTGTGAGCATCTTTGTCAACCCGACACAGTTTAATGACCCCGAGGACCTGAAAAAGTACCCGCGTACTATTAAAGCTGACCTGGATATGTTATCACTAGTGCTCAGGGAGAATGACTTTGTCTTTACTCCGTCAGTAGAAGAGGTATACCCTGAACCTGATACCAGGGTATTCGATTTCGGGCAGCTTGACAAGGTGATGGAAGGAGTTCACAGACCCGGGCACTTTAACGGGGTGGCTCAGGTAGTCTCACGGCTGTTTGACATAATCAGGCCTTCGGCGGCTTTTTTCGGGCAGAAGGATTTTCAGCAGCTGACCATAATCAGAGAAATGGCCCGACTCAGTTATCCGAAAATAGAGATCATATCATGCCCTATAGTAAGAGAGAAGGACGGCCTGGCAATGAGCAGCCGTAACAGGCGACTGCTGCCGGAACACCGCGAAAGGGCAGGAGAAATATTCAAGACACTGCTGGCAGCCGCAGCTATGGTTTTTGATACTGAACCAGATGATATCAGGGAATTTGTGGCGGACCGCATCAATATGACGCCGGGCTTCAATCTTGAGTATTTTGAGATAGTTGAAGATATTACTCTGACACCCGCCAAATCAAGAAGTGAAATGTCTTCTGATAAGACTTATTATGGCTGTATTGCCCTCTTTGCAGGAGAGGTGAGACTGATCGATAACACGGAGATCAGGTTGCGGTAAAAAAAGGAAATGTATCTTTGCACAAATTTAAAAGCAGGTCATCCTGAAAGATCATGATGATAGAAGTTGTGAAATCGAAAATACATAATGTTACCGTCACCGGCGCCAATCTGAATTATATCGGAAGCGTCACCATCGATGAAGACCTTATGGACGCCGCTAATATCATCGAAAATGAAAAAGTTCAGGTACTGAACAAGAATACCGGAGACAGGCTTGATACCTATGTCATCATAGGGAAGAGGGGATCAGGCGAGATATGCCTGAACGGTCCGGCAGCGAGAAGAACGTCGCTGGGCGATGTGATCCTCATAGTCTCATATGCCACAATGGATTTTGAGGAAGCCAAAACCTTCAGGCCGAATATTATCTTTCCTGACACGGCAACAAATAAACTGATCTGAAATTGAAAAAGGATCTGAAGCAAACCGCAAGGGTCATTCTTTTTCTTTCTTTAGCGATTTTGCTTTTGTGGATCTCCTTCAGAGGCGTTAACTTTAAAGATCTCTGGGAATCCCTTAAAAAAGCTGACTACTGGTGGTTGCTCCCTGCTGCTGCAATGGCAGTATTCTCATTCTTTGTCAGGGCACGGCGATGGACGCTTCTTATCGAGCCGCTAGGATACAAGCCAGGATTGATTAATACTTACCACTCGGTTGCCACAGGCTATTTTGCGAATCTGCTCTTCCCAAGGCTCGGCGAGGTAACCAAATGTGCCGCACTTGGTGAAAAGGAAAAAATCCCCTTTGACAAACTGGTCGGGACAGTGATCATTGAACGGACCATAGATATGCTCACCGTGTTTGCCATCCTGGGCCTTACCCTGATTGCAGGCAGTACAACCACAGGAAGTTTTCTTTCCGGGAATGTCCTTGCCCCTCTCAGTCAGAAGTTATCATCATCTTTCGGTTCGGCAACCTTATTTTATTTACTCATTATTGCCCTGATAGTTTTGGTGATCATACTCTATTTCGTATTGAGGAAAAAACTTTCGGATAAACCGTTTTTCAAAAAGATCTATGCATTTGTCGATGGAATTATTGACGGAGTAAAATCCATTGCAAAGCTTAAGAGGAAATGGGAGTTTCTGTTTCTGACAATCCTGTTATGGGTGGTTTACCTGTTTATGACTTACTTTCCGCTCCTGTGCCTTGACTCAACTAAAGAGCTGGGAATTAGTGGCGGGATGTTTATCCTCGTCATAGGCAGTTTTGGCATGGCAGCACCGGTTCAGAGCGGACTCGGTGCCTTCCACTGGATTGTTTCCCGGGGCCTCCTTGTAGCATATGGTATCCCCCTCAGTGAAGGACTGGCTTATGCCACACTCTCACATGAGTCACAGTTGCTGATCATTGCCATATTCGGGGCAATATCGTTCTTCGCTCTCTTCGGAAGGAAAGGCGGTAAGGTTTTATCTTCAACAGGTAAGATTTAAAAGTGCTTAATGCCGTACATTTAGTAAATTTGTTTGGTTGACGATCTCTCGCTGATGGTAAAAAACAAGACTGTTTACGTATGCCAGAACTGTGGCGCCGAATCTCCAAAATGGATCGGTCACTGCCCGGCCTGCAAGGAATGGAATACATACCGTGAGGAGATAATAACTCTCTCTTCACCCACTGTTGTTGTTTCATCATCTCTGCGTCGCAAACCGGAATTGCTTTCAGGAATAGAGGTAAGTGACAATGACCGCATTACGACAGGAATCAGTGAGGTGGACCGCATCCTCGGAGGAGGAATGGTCAAGGGGTCACTGATACTTATGGGCGGCGAACCTGGCATAGGCAAATCAACTCTTGCGCTGCAGGTGGCACTTGCCACCAAAGACAGGAAGGTGCTTTATGTCTCTGGCGAGGAAAGTGAAGGACAGGTTAAGCTGCGTGCAAAGAGACTTCCCGGCAAAAATGACAGCTGCTTCATTTATAACGAGACTGAACTTGAAAACGTCATAACTCAGGCAGGCATGATCAATCCTGCCCTCCTTATAATAGATTCCATACAGACACTTCACTCAGGGCTTCTTGAGTCTTCCGCCGGATCTGTTTCACAGGTCAGGGAGTGTGCCGCCATGATGCTGCGTTATGCCAAAGAGACAGGCGTGCCGGTCATACTGATCGGTCACATAACCAAGGATGGTTCTCTGGCAGGCCCCAAGGTGCTTGAACATATTGTTGATGTGGTATTGCAGTTTGAAGGTGACGGTAACTATGTGTTCCGCATTCTCAGACCGGTCAAGAACCGCTTCGGATCAACAGCTGAGATAGGGATATTTGAGATGGCCGGGAACGGACTGCGTGAGGTGACTGATCCTTCCGAGCTGTTTATACGGAGGGACAGAGATTCGGCGAGCGGCGTCTCTATCGCAGCCACTGTCGATGGCCTCAGGCCATTCATGATCGAGACACAGGCCCTGGTCAGCAGTGCCGTGTATGGCACACCGCAGAGAAGCTCCACCGGATTTGATACCAGGAGGCTGAACATGCTTCTCGCAGTGCTCGAGAAAAGAGCCGGCTTCAGACTGGGGGTAAAGGATGTTTTCCTCAACATAGCAGGCGGACTGAAAGTGAGTGACCCGGCCATTGACCTTGCCGTGGTCAGCTCAGTGCTGTCATCAAATCTTGACATGCCTGTGGGCCAGCATACTGCCTTCGCCGCCGAGGTGGGTCTTTCAGGCGAAATAAGACCCGTGGCGCGGATAGAACAGAGAATTCTTGAAGCTGCAAGAATGGGATTTGAACAGATCGTTATATCGGGATATCACCGCAATATAAAGGAACAGGCCGGCATAAAAGTATTACCCGTGTATAAAATAGAAGGCCTGGTAAAACTGCTGTTCGCCTGATCAGTAATATCGCTGCCTGTAGGAATCACTAATATTCTGTTGTGACTTGGCACGATCGCAGTCAAGATCGATGCTCAGATCAGCAGGTGCTTCAAATGTATCATTAGCCATTGATCCTAATTCAGGATCAGCGAACAGTTTCTGCAAAAATATTCCGATAACAGGCAGAGCCATATTTGAGGCCTGACCTACAGACATCTCTTCAAAATGTATTGCCTGGTCTTCCCATCCTGTCCAGACGCCAGCTACAAGATTTGGAGTTACTCCCATAAACCACCCGTTTGAATGGTTCTGGGTAGTACCTGTTTTGCCTCCCATCTGGTTCCTCAGCTGATACTTGCCCCTCAGCCTGAGACCTGTGCCTTTGTCGACCACTCCCCGTAACAGGTAGGTCATAACATAGGCATGCTCTTCACTTATCACCTCATCAATAAAAGGAGTAAAGGTTGAGATCACGTTTCCGTTACGGTCTTCAATTCGCGTGACATACAGCGGTCTGGTATAAACTCCCTTGTTGGCGAATGTACCGTAAGCTCCGACCATTTCTTCAAGACTTACATCTGATGTCCCCAGGAATATCGACCATACAGGATCAATAAAGCTCCTGACCCCCATTCTGTGCATCAGGTCAGCTACAGCAGCGGGTGTAAACTGTTTCATGACCCATGAAGAGATCCAGTTTTCGGAATTGGCAAGACCCCACTCCAGGGTCACCATCTTCCCGTGAAACTCATCGGGCCCTGAACTGCGCGGTGACCAGGGTATTGTATCGCCAACATCAAATGACTGCGGAATATTTTCCACCTCAAAACAAGGAGAGTAGCCATCCTGAATAGCCAGTGTATACAAGAAGGGTTTTATGGTTGAGCCGACCTGTTTCTTCTGCTGTGTGACAGCATCATATTTGAAATACCTGAAATCAGGGCCTCCCACATATGCCTTGACATGCCCGGTATGGGGATCCATTGCCATAAATGAAGACCTTACAAAGAATTTATAATATCTTATAGAATCAAGGGGCGTCATTACCGTGTCACGATCTCCTGACCATGAAAATACCTTCATGGGGATAGGTGTGTTAAAGGCAAGGATAATAGAATCTTCCGGTATGCCTGCTGATTTCATACTGCGGTACCTGTCGCTCTGCCTCACTGAACGTTCCATGATATCCTTGACCTCGGTGATTGTAAGGTCATTTGAAAAAGGTGGATTCCTGTTTAGTCTGGCTCTTTTGTTGAAAAGAGGTTGCAGATCAGTGGACAGGTGCTCTGCTACTGCCTCTTCAGCATAGCCCTGCATCCTGGAATCAATAGTGGTGTAAATCCTCAGTCCGTCCCTGTAAATATTATAATTTGTTCCATCCGGTTTGGTATTCTTCCTGCACCAGCCATACAGCGGGTCGTGCTGCCAGCGCCATATTGCATCTTCGTACTGATCTTCAGAGTAGAACATATTCCGTTCAGGTTCATACTTGATCATGGTAGTCCGGATATATTCCCTGAAGTAAGTTGCAAGACCGGTGTTGTGACTGTCTTCGCGAAGGTCAAGGACCACTGGAAGTTTTTTTATTGAATCAGCCACGTCACGGGTGATATAGCCATACCTTTCCATCTGACCGATCACCACATTGCGTCTCTTCAGTGCACTCTCAGTGTTTCGCACAGGATTGTATGCTACGGAATTCTTAAGCATTCCCACAAGAAGGGCTGATTGCTCAATGTTCAGTGAATCGGGGGTTGTATTAAAATATATATGTGCAGCCGAATGAATACCAACACCATTATAAATAAAGTCAAAGACATTGAGATACATTGTTATTATCTCTTCTTTGGTATAGCTCTTCTCAAGCTTCACTGCCGTCTGCCACTCTTTGAACTTCGCGACCGCCAGCTTGGCTTCTCTCACTATTACAGGATCATTTGAGAGATCGCGTGGAAGGAACAGGTTCTTGGCAAGCTGCTGGGTGATAGTGCTGCCGCCACCAGTGTTCTGACCAAGGAGGATGGTCTTGACAAACACTCTTACCAGGCCCCTGAAGTCAATACCTGAGTGTCTGTAAAACCTTATGTCTTCTGTAGCTATCAGCGCATCTATCACATACGGAGAAATATCTTCATAATCTGTCCATGTCCGGTTCTGTATATAGAATTTGCCCAGAAGAACATTATCTTCCGAATAAACTTCTGCGGCCAGGTTGTTGGCTGGGTTCTCAAGCTCCTCAAAAGACGGGAGCGGACCAAGCTTCTGCGACGAAATAAGAATGAACAATGTCAGAAGGAGCACGGCAGGCAGAGATATTATCACCCAGAACCATACTATATTCTTACTGAATTTTTTATCCCTCATTATACCCTCATAATATGGGCGCTAATTTAATGAATTATACAAATTCTTTCTTAATAATTTTGAAGTTAGTGCCCATAATCGCTTACTTTGCCCTGTTTTTAAAAAATCTCTGATGACAGAAAATCTGGTAATTGTTGAATCTCCCGCTAAAGCAAAAACAATAGAAAAATTCCTCGGCAAGGATTTTACCGTTGCCTCCAGTTTCGGGCATATACGTGATCTTGCAAAGAATAACCTTGGAATTGAAGTAGAAAAAGGGTTCAGGCCTGTCTATGAGATTCCTGAAGATAAAAAGAAGGTTGTCAGTGAGCTGCGCAAGCTTGCCTCACAGGCAAAGACAGTCTGGATTGCATCTGATGAAGACCGCGAAGGAGAAGCGATTGCATGGCATCTGATTTCTGTTCTGGGTCTCGACCCTTCTTCCACAAACCGTATAGTGTTTCATGAAATAACCAAGGAAGCTATCAATAAGGCAATTGAGGCACCGCGTCAGGTTGACATGAACCTGGTTAATGCCCAGCAGGCCCGCAGAATGCTTGACAGACTGGTGGGATTTGAGATCTCTCCGGTTCTCTGGAAGAAAGTGCAGCCTTCACTGTCGGCAGGAAGGGTACAGTCTGTAGCAGTACGCCTGCTGGTTGACCGTGAACGCGAGATTATAGCCTTTGTCGCAGATTCGGCATTCAGGGTCACAGGTACCTTTAACGGAAAGAATGAGGAAGATGCAGAGGTGGTGCTAAAAGCCGAGTGCCCTAAAAAATTCGGAACTGAAACAGAAGCAAAAACTTTCCTGGAAAAATGTGAGGCGGCAGCCTTCTCCGTGGAAAATATAGTTGTCAGGCCGGGGACAAGGTCGCCGGCTCCTCCGTTCACGACATCAACCCTCCAGCAGGAAGCTTACCGGAAACTTGGATTCTCTGTCGCACAGACAATGTCAGTGGCTCAGAAACTGTATGAGGGAGGTAAGATTACTTACATGAGAACTGACTCGACAAATCTTTCTTTGCTGGCGCTCAATACCGCAAGAGAGGTTGTGACCTCAGACTATGGTGACAGATATTCACGAACCAGACAGTTTAAGACTCATACCAAGGGTGCACAGGAGGCTCATGAAGCAATAAGGCCTGCATACTTCAACAAGAAGGAGATTACAGGCACCAATAACGAGAAAAGGCTTTACGAACTTATCTGGCGAAGGGCAATAGCGTCACAGATGGCTGATGCCGAAATTGAGAAGACTACTATTACTATAGGTATGTCAACCTCACCGGTAAACTTCACGGCAACAGGCGAGGTAATACTTTTTGATGGTTTCCTGAAAGTTTATACTGAATCGTATGACGGCAGCGGTGCCGATGACGAAAAGGCAATACTTCCGCGAGTAAATAAAGGTATGTCCCTGACACCGGTCAGCATCACTGCACTACAGCGCTTCACCTCGCCTCCTCCGCGGTATACTGAGGCAAGCCTTGTGAAAAAGCTTGAAGAGCTTGGGATAGGCAGGCCTTCAACCTATGCCCCTATTATTTCAACAATACAGTCGCGCGGATACATTGTGCGGGAAGACCGGCCAGGAGAGAAGCGCACTGTCACACAGCTCACTCTGTCAAAAGGCAGGACAACAAGAAGTGAAAAGAGTGAGATCGCCGGAAAGGAGAAGTCCAAACTCTTTCCGAAAGACATCGGAATGATCGTCAATGACTTCCTGATTTCAAATTTCCCTGATATCCTTGACTATAATTTTACTGCAGGTGTAGAGAAGGAGTTTGATGAGATAGCCTCTGGTGAGATGGTCTGGGAGAAGATGATCTCTGATTTCTACGGACCCTTCCACAAATCCATCGATGAATCCCTCTCTGTCAGGGCCCGCATGACAGGTGCCCGTCAGCTTGGAAATGACCCGGTCACCGGACTGCCTGTTATGGTTAAGATGAGCAGGTTCGGTCCTGTTGTTCAGCTGGGTGAAGCATCACCTGACAATAAACCGCGTTTCGCAAACCTCAGGCGTGACCAGCTGCTTGAGACAATTACTCTCGAGGAAGCCATGACACTGTTTGCCCTGCCCAGGCCGGTAGGAAAATTTGAAGACAGCGAGATGACCGTCGGCCTTGGAAAATTCGGACCGTATGTAAAACACGATGGCAAGTTCTATTCACTGAAAAAAGGCGTTGATGATCCTTATACCATCACTGAAGAGAGAGCTGTCGAGCTTATCAGGGGGAAAAGAGAAGGTGACAAGTTGAAGGTAATCAGTGATTTTGGCGACATCATGGTTCTGAATGGAAGATACGGACCCTATATAGTAAAGGAAAAGAACAACTACCGGATCCCAAAGGGCAGTGACGCGCACAAGCTTACCAAAGAACAGTGTCTGGCCATTATTGAAAATGGAAGCCCGACTAAACGCAGCAAAGGCGGAAAGAAGAAGTGACAAAAGCAAATTATGATCGACCTGAACCAGTATTTAGATCCCGTATGTCTTGACAAGCCTGATGTTGAATACCTTGCAGGCTCCGCAGCATTTCCGCACACTGTTGCAGTCAACACCGGAAATGTGCCACTGGATGACCTGACCGGTTTTGCTGTAGCCCTTATTGGTGTGCCTGATGATCGCGCCTCATCAAACAAAGGCGCTTCATCTGCGCCTGATGCCATCAGGAAAAATCTTTATTCATTTTCGCGCCTGCCAGGTAAGCTGAAGATCACTGACCTGGGAAACCTTAAGCCCGGCGCGACGTTTGAAGATACACTCGCCGGCCTGCGTGATGTACTCACTCAGGTCCTTGCACAGGATATCGTACCGGTGATTATTGGCGGCACAAGCGCCCTGATGCCTGCAATTGACAGGTGTCTTTCATCTCTAAAGCAGCCCTGGTCCATGATATCAGTAGATTCAAGACTTGATTTCACTTCTGATAAAAGACCGGCAGATTCGCTTAACTGGATGAACGATGTTATCTACCGCAGTGGAAGCCGTTTGTCACACCTTTCAGCAATAGGGCACCAAACCTATCTCACTGATCAGCAGGTGGTGAATCGCTTTAACCGAAGACACTATGACATGATGCGTATAGGAGAGGTGCGCGCTGCCGTGCATGAGACTGAACCCCTGTTCCGCGATGCCACTGCGGCATTATTTGACATAGGATCAGTACGTCAGGCTGATGCACCTGGTACTATCCTGCCTTCTGCCAACGGTTTTTACGGTGAGGAAGTGTGTCTGCTGGCAAGGTACGCAGGATTGTCTGACAACCTGAAGGTCATGGCGGTGACAGAAGTCAATCCAACATACGATAACCGTTTTCAGACCTCTCACCTTGCCGCCCAGATGATCTGGTTCTTCCTGGAAGGTTTCTCCCAGAAACAATACGAACTACCCTACCTCAGTGATCAGATGAACAACCGGTTCACACGATATCATGTGACACTGAGCGACCTTGAGGGAGAAGCGATTTTCATAAAAAGCATAATCACTGAGCGTTGGTGGGTAGAGATAAGTGATGCTGACGGTAATCCTCACTATCTGGCCTGCTCCTACGATGATTACCTGATGGCCAACAGAGACCAGGTCCCCGGCCGGTGGACAAGGGCAATGCTCAGGTTCGGCAGGTAAAAAAATTCCTTTATTTGGCAGCCTGCATATTTTTTATTTAATTTACTCGTTATTTTTAAGGGTGCACATGCACTTTTTGAAGATGAAGAAAGTCAAGACAGTCATCCTTGTTTTAATTGTTTCGGTTAGCATAGCCTCGGGGCAGCAGGACGCGGTCCTTAGTCATTATATGTTTAATACCCAAACTTATAACCCAGGCTATTCAGGCATGAGCGGGATGATCCAGGCTACGGCACTTACTCGTCAGCAATGGGTCGGATTTAAAGGAGCACCTTCCACAACTATTTTCAATATCAATACTCCTTTTAATCTTTTCGGTCTGAGCAGCGGTGCCGGACTGCTTGTGGAAGCTGATAAGTACGGTTTCAGTAACGATATAAATTTAAATCTCTCCTATTCATACCTCTTTCCTGTCGGCAGGGGTACGCTCGGAGCCGGTTTCAGCGCAGGTATGCTTAACAAGACGCTTAAACCAGAGTGGTTCATTCCCTCCGGAACGGCACATACACCTCCTTCTGGGGACCCCCTGATCCCGGAAAATGATCAAAGTTACGTTGCACTTGATATTTCGGCAGGTGTTTATTACGAAGGACAAAATTATTATGCCGGCATTTCTGTCACTCATGTTAACCAGCCTAAAATAAAATATTCAGAAACAGCAACTTACGTAAGCCGTGAATATCACTTTACGGCAGGTTATTATCTCCAGCTGCCTAATCCGGCCTTTGAGCTTATACCCTCAGTTTATATCGTAAACGATGGCGCTACAACACAATATGTAGGAACAGGAATGGTCAGATACAATAAAAAGGTATGGGGTGGCGTTTCTTACAGAGTCAGCGATGCTCTTACAGGTTTCGCAGGCGTAGAATTGTATAACGGTCTAAAAATTGGATATGGGTATGACTTCCCTCTTTCAGAGATCAGAAAAGGCACAAGCGGATCGCATGAATTCATTGTGTCATACAGTTTTGATCTCGGCCTGGGGAAGAGTGATACTAAATATAAAAGCATTAGGTTTCTATGATTGGGTTTAAAAAAATAACTTACTTGAATTCTTAAATTTATCAGTATATGAAAAAGGTAACCCTTTTAGCTATCACATTAGCCTTGATATTGGGAAGCTGTGCCAATACTGACACCGGGGAGTTGACCGGTGTTCAGGGGAGAAAAAAGTTCTATGAACCTGAACCTTTTGAGATGGCATTCATACCGGCAGGCTCATTCACCCAGGGCCCGAGCGATCAGGATCCTCTGCGTGCCATGAACAGTATATCAAAGACAGTTACAGTAGAGGCTTTCTGGATGGACCAGACAGAGATTACCAACAACAAATACCGCCAGTTTACCTACTGGGTACGTGATTCTATCCTTAGAACCAAACTGGGTGAGGAAGGAATTGAAGGGTATGAGTTCTTCAGAACTGATAAAGAAGGAAACGTGCTGGAACCTAACGTCCTGAACTGGGACCAGGAGATAGATTACGAAGATGAAAACATCCTCCCCGTTCTTGAAACAATGTACTATCCGCCTGAAGAAAGATTCAACGCCACCAAGCAGTGGGATACCCGGCTCCTGAATTATTCATATTTCTGGGTTGACTACAAACAGGCTGCCAAGGCAAAATACAATTACAAGGACAAAGTGTACGAGGGTAAGGTCACCGACCTGGAGGGAAACACCACAGACGTCGTGAACCGCTCATCATTCATCATGCACCATGTGGTAAACATCTATCCTGACACACTTGCATGGATCAGGGACTTCACCTATTCATTCAATGAGCCATGGGCAACCCTCTATTTCTGGCACCCGGGCTATGACGACTATCCTGTAGTCGGAGTATCATGGATGCAGGCCCGTGCTTTCAGCGTATGGCGTACTAACTACATGAATGAGCATCTGCGTGCTCAGGGAGTGGCTGATGTTCACAACTACCGCCTGCCCCTTGAGACCGAATGGGAATATGCTGCACGAGGCGGTCTTGATCTTTCAATGTACCCGTGGGGCGGTCCTTATACACGTAATTACCAGGGATGCTTCCTTGCTAACTTCAAACCTCTGCGCGGTAATTATATTGACGACGGAGCCGTATACACCATCAAGGTGGCTTCCTTCGAACCCAATGAGTATGGTCTGTTCGATATGGCTGGCAACGTCTCTGAATGGACTTCATGTGCCTACCATCCATCTGCATATGTCTTCACTCATGACCTGAACCCCGACTATGAGTACAACGCCAGGCCGGAAGATCCGCCTATACTCAAGCGCAAGGTCATCAGAGGAGGATCATGGAAAGATATAGCGTACTTCATGCAGACATCCTCAAGGGATTATGAATACCAGGACTCAGCAAAATCATTTGTAGGGTTCCGTAATGTAAGAACATATATTGGAGTCAATAACTAAATTGTTTAACCTAAAATATTAAATAAATGGGCCTTTCGGAATTTGTACATACAACGACGTGGAAAACTTTTATGGCAAAAGTTTACGGCTGGGGCGCCTCAGTCGTAATCATCGGTGCTCTTTTCAAAATCCAGCACTACCCCATGGCAGGACTAATCCTCTCAATTGGTCTTGTAACAGAGGCTTGCATCTTCTTCTTATCTGCCTTTGAGCCATTGAAGGAAGAACCTGACTGGAAACTTGTATATCCGCAGCTTGACCCCGGCTATGGTGGAGAAGCTATCGGATTCTCAGATACCTTCGGAGGTGGAGGTGGAGGTGGAGCAGGACTATCACAGTTTGACAAGATGCTTTCTAACGCAGGTATTACTCCCGATGTCTTTGAAAAACTGAGTCAGGGCCTGAAGAAACTCACTGAGACAACAAAAAATTTCAATGCCATGGGTGATCTGGCTGCCACAACAAATGAATACGCCAGCACGATTAAAAAAGCAAACGAATCACTCATGAACCTTTCCGATTCTGTCAGGCAGACAGTCAGGTCCATGAGCGATACAAGCACAGTGTATCAGGCTATCGGTGAATCAACCAAAACGATTGAAACCGGTGGTAAATCATACCATGAGAAGCTTGAGAATCTTAATAAAAGCCTCTCTGCCCTCAATGCAGCATATGAACTGCAGCTTCGCGGCGCCAGTGATCATGTCAAGAATTCAGATACGATCTATAAGGGTATCGAGGCAATGATGAAAGATCTCTCAGGTTCAGCAGATGACACCAAAAAATACCGTGAACAGGTATCAAAACTGAATGACAACCTTTCTTCCCTTAACAATGTTTATGGCAACATGCTTGCTGCCATGAACGTAAAATAATGTTAAGTTCATTATAATATATCTGCTAACACCTAAACCACCCAAAAATGTCTAAGGGAAAAGAGACTCCGCGGCAAAAGATGATCGGTATGATGTACCTCATCCTGACCGCTATGCTGGCTCTTAACGTTTCAAAGGAAGCCATTGAAGCTTTTAAAAAAGTGGATATGAGCCTGACGAAAACCATTGCCAACTACATCAAGAAAAATGATATCACTTATGCTGCTTTTGATGTGGCAGCCGCGGAAAATCCGGAGAAAGCAGGACAATGGAAGACAAAAGCCTATGATGTTAAGGCCCGTGCCAATGAGATCTATAACTATATTCAGGATCTTAAGGTAGAAATCGTTACCAAGACTGAAGGTGAAGATTCCGAAGCCCTCCTCCCTGATAACCAGATTGACGTTACAAAGATTAAAAAAATCGATCAAAACAATGTTCCTTCTGAGGTTCTGATCGGAGCCAACCAGGGCGGCAAGGCTAATGACCTTAAAGCCCTTATGGAAGATTATCGCGGTTACCTTGTTGAGACCCTTGAAGGCAAAGATCTGGCGGCTGAACAGTCAATACTTGACATCCTTAATACCGATGACCCGAAAAACCTCGGAGGAACGGGCACAGAGCCCTGGGTAACCGGTACTTTTCAGACGCTTCCGCTGATAGCCGTTGTAACAATCCTTTCAAAGATGCAGGTCGACGTAAGGAACGCTGAGACAGATGTCCTTAACTTCCTTTATACACAGATCGAAGCTGGTTCATTCAAATTCAACAGAATCATTCCGACAGTCATTCCTAACTCGACATATATCATGCAGGGAAATGAATACGAAGCCCAGGTATTCGTTGCTGCCACTGATACAACACAGGATATGGAAATTCTTGTAGGGCCTCATTCCGCCAAGACAAATGCCGACGGCACTATCTCCTACGAGATGACAGGTGATTTCACAAAGCTCCCTATCGACGAATCAGGTGTGGGTATTTACCGGGTGAGACCCGGATCAATAGGAGAAAAAGCATGGGGCGGTATTATTAAGATGAAGGCTCCTGACGGCACAATGCGTTCCTATGATTTCAATTCAAAATACTCAGTGGGTATGCCTAACGTGGTTGTATCACCTACTGCCATGAACGTTCTTTACCAGGGCATTCAGAACCCTCTGGACGTTTCCGTTCCTGGTGTAGGATCTGATAAGCTTACCGTGAGAATGACAAATGGCGATCTCAAGAGGGGAAAATACAAGAACTACCGCGGTGATTGGCTTGCACAGCCCAGAACAGTCGGAGAGAACGCACAAATTATCGTTTCCGCAAACATTAACGGCAAGGTACAGAGCTTCCCACCTGTAGAGTTCAGGGTAAGAAGACTTCCTGACCCAGAGGCAAGGTTTGCCAACATGAAAGAAGGCAATGTTCTGAGAAGTGTTGCATCCGCGCAGCAGGTAGTGACCGCCGTACTTGAGAATTTTGAATTTGACCTTACATATACGGTAACGGGTTTCACAGTCTCTGTCAATGACAAAGGCTTTGAGATTACCGCTGAATCTAACAACAACAGGATCACCGATAAGCAAAAAGGCTTGATCAGTAACCTGAAGGCCGGACAGAAACTGATCATAGAAAAGATCAAGGCAGTCGGCCCTGATGGAAGAACCAGGGATCTCAACCCGATAATTCTAAAGATTAACTAATATAGGAAGAGATAAAACCATGAACACGAGAATTCTGGCAGGTCTTTTAGGCCTCCTGATGTGTACAGGCGCAATGGCCCAGTCGTTCGGAGACATCTATGAAAAATCGATGCCCGACAATCAAAAGATCAATTATACCTATCTGGGAGAATCAGATGTGATCTGGTCAAAAAGACTGTATCGGATCATTGACCTGAGAGAGAAGATGAATCTGAATCTGTACTATCCGTCTCTGAGATATGATTCTCAGAATAACCAGTTCGTTTCAGAGATGTCTGACGGAAGAATGAACTTTTCCGGCATTCTCCTCAACGAGATCCTGACCGGCAAGGTAGTTGCAACTGATGGCGATGCCATGACCATTCCGACAACCTATAATGACATCGCACAGAAGATGAACCGCGATACAATAACCATTGCCATCGTTGGTGCCGACGGCCAGGAACGTGATTCCACGGTAACAAACCCGGAGAATCCTGCCGACATCAAACAGCTCATGCTGCTCGAAGAATGGTTCTTCGATAAGAAGCTCTCACGTCTTGATGTGCGTATTATCGGAATATGTCCTATCTATATGGGATATGATCAGATCACAGCGAGACTGGTGAAAAGACGTCTTTTCTGGATCAGATATGAAGACATCAGGCAGGCACTGGCAAGTCACGAAGCCTTCAATTCATACAATGATGCCCAGAGGATTTCCTTTGAGGACCTGCTGCTGCAACGTAAATTTGACGGATATATCGTGGCCGAATCAAACGTCTATGATGACAGGTATATTAACCAGTATAAACTTGGCCCCGGACAGATCTTCGAAGCTGAGAGAATCAAAAATGAGATTTTCAATTTTGAACAGGATCTCTGGGAATATTAATATTTGAGAATAATACCCATGTAACGACGCCCTACCAGGGCGTCGCTACGTGCCGACGCCCTTATGGGGCGTCGGTGTTTTTTTTACAGGTACTCTTCCCCTGTTGCCTTGCCTACATCGTCAAGATACGTCTTGATGTTCTGCTCCTGATCCCGAGATACTATCAGCAGAACATCACCGCTGTCAATAATAATATAATCATCAAGCCCCTGTACGACAGCTATCTTTTTATCAGGGAGACTTATAATATTACCCTCAGAATTGTATGCGAGTACCTGTGAACGCAAAACTGCATTGTCATTCCTGTCATGATCAGAATGAAGATAGAGTGAGTTCCATGTGCCAAGGTCAGACCATCCCAGATCAGTGCATATGACATAAACATTATCAGCTTTTTCCATGATGCCGTAGTCTACTGATATGCTGCTGCACTTTGAATAAGCCTTCTTGATAAATCCATCTTCTGAAAAGGTGTTGAACAGGTTCCTGCCTTCATTGAAGACATGATATATATCCGGCAGGTGCTTATCGAAAGCAGCCAGTATAGTGCCGGCTTTCCAGATGAAAATACCGCTGTTCCAGTAGAAATCACCGCTCTCAAGAAAAAGTCTTGCCATGGTAAGCTCAGGTTTTTCGGTGAAAGCCTTAACCTTATGAAGGTTATTGAACCCTTTGACCGGCTGCTCTGTGTTTGCCTGTATGTAGCCATAACCTGTCTCCGGCCTGTCAGGCCTGATGCCCAGCGTCAGAAGAGCGTCGTTCTCTGAAGCGAACCTGTACGCTTCATTCATCACGTTGCTGAACTCATCCTCTCTTTTGATCAGGTGATCTGACGGAGCAACAGCTATTACTGCATCAGGATTTTCTGCCATTATTCTAAAAATACCATAAGCAATACACGGGGCTGTGTTACGCCGCAGCGGCTCTGCAAGAACGTGAGAGCTGCTAATGTCAAGCTGCTCTGTCACAGTCTCTCTGCTGTCTTCACTGGTCACGACATAAATATGATCCTCAGGACATATCCCCTTAAAACGGCGGTACGTCATCTGGATCAATGTCTCGCCTGTACCCAGGATATCCAGGAATTGTTTAGGTTTCTCTTTCCTGCTCAGTGGCCAGAATCGGCTTCCGACACCACCGGCCATGATCAGCACATAACGATCTTTCATTATTACTGGAGATTTGTGAGAGCTGTTGCAAATATATAAATTCCTGCCCACTAAATTTTGCCGGGTAACAGGTGCAGTGAATATTTGCTAAATTTGACAAAAGATTTGGTCTTATGTTACGATTTCTTTCAGGGTTCGCGTCTTATTGGATGTTGCTGGGGAAAGTGTTTTCCCGGCCTGAAAAAGTACAGATCTATTACCGGCAGACAATGAAAGAGCTCATAAGCCTGGGCATCAGATCAATAGGGATAGTGGCAATTATATCTTTTTTCATGGGCGCTGTCATTACCCTTCAGACAGCTTATAATACCGAAAATCCTATCTATCCTACTTATCTCATTGGCCTCGGATGCAGAGACTCCATTTTGCTTGAGTTTTCTTCAACAATAGTCGCGCTGATCCTTGCCGGAAAAGTCGGGTCAAACATAGCTTCAGAGATAGGGACAATGAGGGTGACAGAACAGATTGACGCCCTTGAGCTTATGGGTGTCAATTCTGCTTCATACCTCATCCTGCCAAAAGTAGTCGCAACATTGGTATTTAATCCTTTCCTGACACTGATCAGCATAATAGTTGGTATACTGGGCGGGTGGATCGCAGGTACATCTTCCGGAGTGATCACTTCGCAGGATTTTATCTACGGAATCCAGTATGCTTTTATTCCTTATTATATTACTTATGCTATTATCAAGACACTTTTCTTTGCCTTCATTATAACCTCTGTTTCAGCATTTCAGGGTTATTATGTCGAGGGAGGGTCGCTCGAAGTCGGCCGTGCAAGTACTAAGGCCGTTGTTTACAGCAGTGTGACGATCCTCTTCTTCAATGTTATCCTTACCCAGCTCCTTCTCTCATGATCAGGGCAGAAAACATCACCAAAAGATTCGGTGACCGTGAAGTGCTGAAGAATGTATCTGCAACCTTTGAACCGGGGCAGACAAATCTGATCATCGGTAAGAGCGGTTCGGGAAAGACCGTATTTATGAAATGCCTGGTAGGACTGCTTGATATTGACGAGGGTAGCATCTGGTATGACGACATTCTCTTTTCGAAGCTGGACTTCAGGGCAAAAAAAGAAATAAGAAAAGAGATGGGGATGCTCTTCCAGGGAAGCGCACTCTTTGACTCTATGACCGTTGAGGAGAATGTAAGGTTCCCGCTTGACATGTTCACCACAATGTCATACAGTGAGAAACTTGACCGTGTCAATTTCTGCCTTCACCGGGTAGACATAATTGACTCAAACAGCCTCTTCCCGTCAGAGCTGTCGGGAGGCATGAAAAAACGGGTGGCAATTGCACGGGCCATAGCACTGAAACCCCGTTACCTCTTCTGTGATGAACCCAACTCCGGTCTTGATCCCAAGACCTCAATAGTGATTGACGCACTGATCAAGGAGATCACCAGTGAACTTAACATGACCACTATCGTAAATACCCATGACATGAATTCAGTCATGGAGAACGGTGAAAAGATCATCTTCATTGAAGAAGGAGAAAAATACTGGGAAGGTAGTAAATATGAGATACTTAAATCGGATAACAAGCTCCTGAACGAGTTTGTTTTCGCCAATGCCCTGGCTAAACAGCTTAAGGCCTCTACGAAATAATCAGAAATTAACGGGAAGAGGTTTTTTCTTCTCCCTGTTTCCGAAAACAAAATTCACTCCCAGTCTCGCGTGAACCGTATACCAGTTTTCCGGAAGGCTGAAAGTGCTTTCTCCGCTTGTGACTTTTGACCATATAAGCGGAATATTATCAACGATAGCATAAAACTGGAAGAAGCCTCCCCTGACGGCAATCCCGAAACCAAGGTTATCAAAACGCTGGTTGGCGATTGTATAAGCAAGAGTGCCTGAGACTATATTGCTCAGATTAAAATTTCCTGATAAAGTTAAAGATTCGTGAACCTGTTTTCCTTGCCATGACCTTACGTTATCTGGATCCTGTATTTAAGACGTAATTATAAAGGTATGCGTCATTTTCATTGATCAGGAGGTTCCAGGTGCTTTTATTTGCCACTCTTCCGATAGTGTAGAACTGGCCGGCTTTGCGCGGAAAGCCAGTCACAGAGTTGCCGTTTCTGCTTATCAGGTGTATTAGCTTATTGTCTGTATCATAGACAGCAGTCTTGCGGTCTGAAGAGCTGAGGCTGACCAGTACTGGGCCTTTTAGATTATTTGATTCAAAAGTTTTAGAAAGTATCTCACTGCCATTATTATCATAGACATGCAGCATCCCGTGATCAATGTACAGAAAGTCTGTCCGGCCGTCACCGTCAAAGTCATAAAAATCAGAACTGTGCCCGGTTGAAAAGGTACTTATAGCCTGCTTTTTTACTGTCCCGTCAAAATAGAGCCGTATCAGTGTACCATCTGGGGCCGTAAAAACAAGAGCCTGGTCTTCGCTGCCGGTTAATCTGACACATGATCCCTTTGCTTTAATAAGAGGCTCCTGGGGGTTTACCCGGATGTTCCCGGTACGGTCAAGCAGGTATACAGACTGATCATCAGACACAAACAGATAATCTTTTCCCCTCGCCCTGAAGAATGATACCGGATCTGATACTCTTCCACGGGTTGTGAGCATATTCCAACCCCGCACCGGCGAGCCTGACCGGTCATAAGCATATATCTTCCTGTCTTCCCCTGCAATGAAAAGCCGGTATTCTCTATTGTTCTCATAATCAAACACTGCAAGGGAATTTGTTGCCGGTGACCGCATCTTAACAGGAAATTTATCTACATAGTTCCCGTTCCGGTCAATAAGATGCAGATAGTCCTTGCCTGTAAAGAGGAGCTGATACTTGCCGTTCTTATAATAATCGATCATAAAAATGTCGCCCGTTATCCTTTCCCTGATAGCTGCTTTCCAGAGTATTTTTCCGGATGAGCTGATCAGATAGATATTATTTTTCTGATCCTGCACAAAAATCTCAGTGGCGCCTGTGTTATGGTTGAGAAAAAGAAATGGCCTGGAGGCCAGCTCGGCATCAAGCTTCACTTTCCAGGCAAGGTTCAGGTCCGCAGAGGTCACCCGGGCATTACTTGCCGTGTCTGTGCCTGCTATTTTAGACGGCGAAGAAGGCCTCTGCTTATCCTGATCGCGATACCTTACCGACAGGCTTGTGTAAATCATATCATTGCTGGGAGTAAGACTTAGACCTACCCCGTCAATGGCTTCAAATGTACGGTCAGTCAAGGCTTTTGATGATGCGGGTGTGAGGTATTTATTTATGAGCGATTTCAAAGCACTGCCTGAAGAATAGAAAAGGTATGAACTTTTGGTGGGAAGTGTTTTCTCCATTTCCCTGAAATCAGGATCATTAATAAGCGTGTTTTCGTTCTCTGAACTATTTTCTATGGATACCAGTGCTTCTGGAGACCCGGAGAAGACCATGTATGACCTGGCAAAGAGCACCCATTCCTCATTATCTGCTGCAGCAGTTTCACCTGAAAGAATAGACGAAACGCCGGTAAAAGGCATTTTATACATAACCACTTCCTCATCTGAATCAGTCTGAACCGAAGCAAGGAAATGACTCTCTCTCAGGCCCATTGAACGGTATTTTGCAGTTAGCCGGTTTCTCAGCACGGCCTCCGCCGTCTGACGGTCAGTCATTCTGAAGAGCATAACCCTTTCTTCTCCGTTGCCTGCGGGAATCATTGCTTCAGTCACTTCATTCCCTGTGAATGGGCTCATTGCCAATGCCAGGTCAGTTGCATTTATCGATGCCGGATCAGATGTGGTATCCCCGGTCAATGATGCTCTCCTCATCACGGTTTTGTAACTAAGGGTGCCCTGCGGAAGAAGCTCATGTACGCCACACTCGGCAGGGTTTACATCGCTGAGCCTGTCAGCACCCTGTCCCGCGCCTGCAGTAGAGAGAAATCCGCTGATGAATAGTCCGTCTTCCCTTAAGGTAAGATCACCTCCTGCTGCGATGGCTGCTGAAGATATCGGGGTGATCTCTCCAGGGGTAATAAAGGACTGGACAAACCTGGGAAGATTCCTGAACAGAATAAAAAGATTGTCTGTCTCCCTGCCGGAAGCGTTGACAACAGAGGCAAAACCCTGCTGATGACGTATGTCTGAACCGGCACTTATATTGTTGAGAGCATTATCTACCATAACCTCAAGAGGTGAGGCTATTATTATGCCCGATGTCAGAGCCAGGTATATCTGGGACTTTTTTAAGCCCTGTCCATATGATACCGTGAATTTCTTTGCTCCTCCAAATTCCCTGGAGCCAGTAACAACTGCCCCTGACGCCTCGCAAAGTCGAATCAGGTGCCTCGGGGTTAATGAAGACCCCGTATTCATTACTACAAGCGCCGAGACACGACTCTGACCAGTAACATGAAATGACAGGAGTACCTTCCGGTTGCTGATCATTTCACGGACTTCGCGGCCTCCGGTTACGCTGTCGATGGCTGCTGCCGCATCAATTAACGAGGAAGCCCATTTCATGCCAGAGAGCCTTGCTGTTATACCTGTCCTGTCGGTTGCCTTCGTTAGAAGCTCCGGAAAATCAGGTGTTTCTATGATAAGAAAAGCGTCTGAAGGAACGGTTACCCATGGATCCACAGTAACAACCTGTTTATCCTTCCTGATAAAATATGCTGCCACACCCAGGGCGACAGCAAGCAAACCCACAAGTATGATCCCGGTTCTTTTTTGCACAGTTTTTAGCTTCAGATCTCAATTCAAAAATATAAAATATTAATTTGCTATGGCAAAAACAAATGCAGGACGGGCAAGAGATGTGTTGAACAATATGCTTTATGAATAAATTTGCGGAATGCTTTTTGTGACTTTGCCGGGGATTATACCTGATTTATGATGAAGAGTATTATATTTTTTTTGATCCTGATTCTCCCTTATCTGTCGGTCAGGTCCCAGACAGTCACAGTTCTGAGTGAAGAGGACGACAAGCCTGTTTCTGATGTTGCCGTTTATAATGATGCCCGTGACAGGTTCTGCTACACAAACTATGCCGGTAAAGCAAGCCTTTCTGAGTTCCCTGACGGGCAACCGGTTTATTTCCAGCATTTCTCTTTTGAAAGAGTATCATTCACTCCAGAGGAGCTTCAAAAAGCAGGATGGGTGGTTAAGCTCAGGACCAAGACTTTTGAGGTTGAAGAATTTATTGTTTCAGCAAACCGCTGGGAACAAAAATCTGATGAAGTACCTAATTATATAAGTACCATTACTTTACCTTCAGTAAGGTTTCAGAACCCTCAGACAACTGCTGACCTGGTAGCGCTCAACGGTGATGTATTTGTACAGAAAAGTCAGCTTGGCGGAGGCAGCCCCATGTTAAGAGGATTTGCCACCAACAGGGTCCTCATAGTCATCGACGGCGTAAGATTGAACAATGCGATTTACAGGGAAGGCAACATACAGAATATTCTTTCACTTGATCCGGAAGTCATAGATCACACAGAAATTATTTTCGGACCCGGTGCTACTATGTACGGAAGTGATGCCCTGGGAGGGGTAATGGATTTTCATACCAGGAAAGCTCTTTATTCGACAGGAGACTCAATATATATCAAAGCCAATGCACTGGCCCGCTACTCAACGGCAACCAATGAACATACATATCATCTTGACTTCAATCTGGGAGGACATAAGATTGCCTTTCTCACTTCAGCCTCCTGGTCTGACTTCGGAAATCTGCGCATGGGTTCATGGAAGTACCCTGAGTACCTGCGTAATGAATATCAGAAACGGACAGCCACCGGTGATACTATTATAATAAATAGGGATCCGCGTAAACAAATTGCCTCAGGTTACTCACAGCTTAACACAACGAACAAACTGCGTTTTAAGACAGGAAAATATATTGATGTCGAGCTGGCAAACCACTACTCCAGGCTGTCTGATGTTCCCCGGTATGACAGACTGATACAGACGAAAAACGGAACTCTCAGATACGGCGACTGGTATTACGGGCCGCAGGTGTGGATGATGAACAGCGCTTCTGCTCATTTGACCAAACCAGTGGCAGTTTTTGATGAAGCAAGGTTTACTGTGGCAAGGCAGGACTATCAGGAAAGCCGGCATGACCGCCAAATTAATGACGTCAGTCTCAATGAACAGACTGAAAAGGTAGGAATATGGTCGGTCAATCTTGATTTCGATAAGTCTGCCGGGAAGAATGAGGGCCTTTTCTATTATGGAACCGAATACGTCAGAAACAATATCAAAAGCATGGCTGACACAAAAAATATCATGACCGGTGAAGAAGTACCGGCAGGGTCAAGATATCCGAACGGAAAAAATATCTACAACAACTTTGCACTTTACTGCGGTTACAAGTTTAATCTCAGTAACAAATTCACTGTCAGTACAGGTGCCAGGTATAACTTCGTTTCCCTCTATTCAGATATAGCCGATAACTCCTTCTATAATTTTCCGTTCACGACCATAGAGACAGCAAACAGTTCCGTGACCGGTGCTGCCGGTGCTGTCTACAGACCAGACAGCCGCACAGAGCTGACCCTGAACCTGTCTACCGGATTCAGGGCTCCTAACCTTGATGACATGGGAAAGGTATTTGAATCAGCCCCAGGCGTTCTTGTAGTACCTAACCCATATCTAAAACCCGAATATCTTTACAATATTGATATTGGTGCTTCCAGGGATTTTGGCAACCTGCTCCATGCTGAAGCGTCAGGCTTCTTCTCATATCTTGATGACGCAATGGTACGCCGTGAATACACCTTTAACGGTGAGTCAACAATCGATTACCAGGGAGAGGAAAGTACCGTTTATGCTATAGTCAATGCCGGCTATGCCATCGTTTACGGCGCCCAGATGAAAGCAGAGCTTAAGCCCCTTTCATTCCTGAGGGTAAAATCTGCCCTGACACTGATCAGGGGCTATGACAACGAGAAAGAACCCTGGCGCCACGTTCCTCCCCTATTCGGTGCGACACATGTGATATATGAAAGATCTTCCATCAAAGCGGATCTGTACTGTGTTTATAATGGCAGTATTCCTTTCGATAGAATGACCCCCAGCGAAAGAGACAAACCGTATATGTATGCTGCTGACCGCGAGGGCAATCCATGGTCTCCTGGGTGGTTTACACTAAACTTCAAATCATCATTTAACATAAAAAACAGGATTGAACTCATTGCAGGAATTGAGAATTTGCTTGACCTGAGATACCGGCCCTATTCATCAGGAATTGTCGCTCCGGGGCTGAATTTTATTTTCTCTGCCAGGATCAGGATCTAACCATCATTCCCGTGACATCAAAAACATTGTTTTTCCGAAATGATTAATTAAATTTCAGCCGTGTAAAGCACACGGGGCAATGGCTGCGGAATTTCATCTGATTGAAGTAAAAACCAAAAAGGATATCAGGGAGTTTAATGATCTTCCTGCTATTTTAAACCGGGGCGACAGTAACTGGATAAAGCCTCTGGTAAAAGATATTGAATCGGTTTTTAATCCGGCTCAGAATTCCCTTTTCCGTAACGGTGATGCAATCAGATGGCTTCTGAAAGAGAGCTCGGGAAAAACAGTTGGACGTGTGTCTGCCTTTTACAGCAGAAAAATTGCCAATGCTGACCTGACACCTGTCGCTGGGATGGGATTCTTTGAGTGCATTAATAACTATCAGGCTGCTGCCATTCTCTTTGATGCATGCCGTGACTGGCTTGAAGGCAATGGGATGAAAGCAATGGAGGGTCCCGAGAACTTCGGTGAGCGTGACCGTTGGTGGGGACTGCTCGTTGACGGGTTCCTTCCTCCCAACTATTGTATGCCATATAATCCTCCGTATTACAGGGAACTTTTTGAAAAATATGGTTTTAAAAATTACTTCGAACAGTACACATATTATTCACCGGTAACCGATAAGAACCTCGATGAAGTTATCAGGACCAAGGCTGAAAGAATATTTACCAATCCTGACTATTCATTCAGATATATGAGGGCCCGGGAAATAAGGGAGACAGCCCGCAATTTCATGATTGTGTACAACAAGGGATGGGCACGCTTCCCGGGGGTTAAGACAATAAGTGAGAGGCATGCCAGGTTGCTGATGAAAAGCTTCAAACCGATCCACGATGAAAAACTGATCTGGTTCGGATTTTATAAGGATGAGCCTGTATGTTTCTTCATAATGTTACCGGAGATCAACCAGATAATCAGATATCTCAACGGCAAGCTTAATAATGTCGGCAGGCTGAAATTCCTCTGGTACCGGTATGTCAGGAAAAAGCTGACGAAAGCCTTTGGCCTTATCTTCGGCATCGTTCCCGAACATCAGCGCAAGGGCGTCGAAGGAGCCCTGATAATGTCATTTGCCAAACTGGCTCTGACAAATGATTTCCCTTATAAAGACCTGGAATTTAATTGGATAGGTGACTTCAACCCCTCAATGATGCACCTTCTTGATCAGATAGGCGCCAGGATTATAAAGACACATATAACATACCGATATCTCTTTGACAGGAATGCGCCTTTTGAAAGAGCTCCTGTTGTCAATGCATAGATTTTAAGCTTTTTCAGAAAGGCCTGTACCCGATTATCTCCCTTACCTCCCTGATGGTGGCAGAGGCACTTGCCCTTGCTTTCTCGGCACCATGGGACACTACTTTTCCCAGGTATACAGGGTCATTTACAATTTCATTGATGCGCGTTCTGATCGGATCGGTAACCTTAATAATATCTTCGGCAAGCTGTTTCTTCATGTCACCGTACCTGATCTCACAGGAAGCATGCTTCTCACGGAAGTAAGTTACTGTGGAAGGATCGGAAACGACTTCCATAATGGTAAACAGGTTACGGACAGGCTCTGTAGGTTTTGATCCGGGCTTCTCAGGACCAGCATCCGTCACAGCTCTCATAACTTTCTTTCTGATCTCTGATGGTGTATCCGCAAGGAAAATACCGTTGCCTTCACTCTTCCCCATTTTGCCTGTACCGTCAAGACCCGGGATCTTAATAAGCTGATTCCCGAAATTGTAGGCATCCGGCTCCGGAAAATATTCAATACCGTACATTGTATTGAAACGACGCGCAAAGCGACGTGTCATCTCAAGATGCTGCTCCTGATCCTTTCCTACAGGCACCTTGTGTGCCTTGTGAATGATAATATCGGCAGCCATCAGCACAGGGTAGGTAAGGAGACCCGCGTTTATGTTGTCAGGATGCTGCCGGATCTTCTCCTTGAACGATGTTGTACGCTCCAGCTCTCCGACGTAAGCGTTCATATTCAGAAGGAGGTAAAGTTCCGAAACTTCCGGAATATCACTCTGAACATATACTGTGGCTTTCTCAGGATCTATGCCGCATGCGAGGTATTCAGCCAGTACCTGCCTTATGTTACTGTGTATGTCGTCAGGATGCGGATGGGTAGTAAGTGAATGATAATCAGCCACAAAGAAGAAACAGTTATTCTCATCCTGCATCCTCAGGAAGTTTTTCAGGGCACCGAAGTAATTACCAAGATGGAGATTGCCTGTCGAACGTATGCCGCTTACTACTGTTTCCATAAGATTTTTTTATGCGTCACAAAAATAGAGATAAATAACGAATTTAATCTCCACTGTATATCTTTCCGGCAAAGCCCTGGGAGACCTCCTGCTGTTACTATTTTTGTATTTTTGCGATGAAAATCATTTATCATGGAATCAACCAGGCAAAAGAAAGTTGCAAGACTGGTGCAAAAGGAGCTTGCAGAAATAATACTTCATCATACCGGTGAACTGGCTCCCGGGAAAATGATCTCTGTGACCAACGTGCGTGTCAGTCCGGATCTTTCGTTTGCAAAAACCTGGGTCAGCATTTTCCCTTCAGACAAGTCGGCAGAGATACTCGCCGGGCTGAGAAGCCATGTACCGCGCATCAGATATGAGCTCGGTCAGAAAGTACGCAACCAGCTTCGCATAATACCGGAAATAGCGTTCTTCATTGATGACAGTAATGACTATATTGATAATATCAGCAATCTGCTCAAGGAAAAAGACTGATGGACTATGATCCTATAAAGGAATCTCTCGGACGTCATTTTAACCGTCATCCGCTGCTGCGTAAGCTCTTTTATCTGCTTCTCAATATACTTCTGCTCCGTTCGTGGCATGTCAGGAAAGCACTAAAGAAGCTAAGCCAGACGCTCCCTTCATCATCCAAAGTGCTCGATGCCGGTATGGGCTTCGGCCAGTATTCATGGTGGATGGCCAGAAAATTCCGTGGATGGAATATCACTGCCGCAGATATTAAAAGTGAACAGGTGGCTGACTGCAATGCCTTTTTCGGAAGGGAACGCCTCGGGGAGAGATTCCGGGCAATTGAAGCTGACCTGGTGAGATGGACCGGCACCGGGAAATATGACCTTGTGCTTTGCGTTGATGTGATGGAGCACATTGAGGAAGACCGCAAAGTCTTTGGCTCCTTCTTTTCGATGATGAATAACGGAGGATATCTTGTCATTTCAACACCTTCTGATCTGGGCGGATCAGACGTTCACTCTGAGAATGAAAAGTCATTTATCGGTGAACACGTCCGTGACGGCTACAGCAAAGCCGGAATCACCGGGAAACTCCTTGATGCAGGTTTTGGAAAGGTGTCTGTGTCATATACATACGGCCTTTCCGGGAGCATAGCATGGAAGCTGTCCATGAAATATCCGGTGATCATGCTTTCAGCTTCAAGACTATTCTTCATTCTCCTGCCTTTCTATTATCTTGCCGTCATGCCCTTTGTAATCCTGCTGAACATCACTGACCTGAATTTCAGTCATGCAAAAGGAACAGGGCTGCTGGTTATCGCTGAAAAAAACAGATGAAGCTTTCACTTTATATCGCAAGGAGATATCTGTTCGCTAAAAAATCGCGAAACGCCATCAATGTTATTTCAGCCATTTCGGTTGCCGGTGTAATGGTCGGAACCATGGCACTGATAACCATTTTGTCAGTTTTTAACGGCCTTGAAGAGATGGTCAGGGGCATCTTCAGTACATCAGACTCCGAGATCAGGATCACCCCGGTTAAAGGGAAGGTTTTCAATCCTGACACTCTGACCATGCGTAGATTATCTGCCATCGACGGCGTTGAGGTATGGGCTGAGACTCTTGAGGAAAACGCTCTTCTGAGATATGAAGAACAGCAGTACATCGCGACTGTCAAGGGCGTATCACCGAACTATGGTGAGGTTACTGATCTTGATACCGCCATGTGGGATGGCGATTTTACTCTCATGTCCGGGAACGGGCGACCATTTGCAATTGCCGGACTGGGTGTGGCCAACTACCTGGGAATGAGGCTTAACTTCGTATCGCCACTGGCCATATATATACCTGATCGTAAAGCCCACCTCACCCTGAACCCTGAAAATGAGTTTATCAGAAAATATATTCATCTTTCCGGCATCTTCGCCGTGGAACAGGAGTTTGATTCAAAGTACGTGTTCGTACCTATTGATTTCGCCAGGGAACTTCTGAACTATACCACTGAGGTAACATCCATTGAAGTCAGGCTGAAAGCCGGCTCTGACCTGAAAAAGACACAGAAAGAAATTAAAGGGGTCATGGGACAAGGCTTCCAGGTACAAAACAGGTATGAACAGCAGGAGATGTTCTACAGAGTTATGAAGGGAGAGCGACTGGCCATATACGTTATACTCACGTTTATCCTTATTATAGCATCTTTCAATATCATAGGGTCGCTTACAATGCTGATCATTGAAAAGGAAAGGGATATCAGAATACTGAAAAGCCTTGGTGCTGACAACCCTCTTATCAAGCGTATATTTATCTATGAAGGCTGGATGATTTCATTTATTGGTACCTGCCTTGGACTTGCTGTCGGATTTTTACTCTGCGCTGCACAGCAGCAATTTGGCATTGTAAAACTGTCCGGAGAATCATTGCTTATAGACACCTATCCTGTCAGGATGCAGCTGACCGATTTCATTCTGGTCGCGGTGACAGTCATGGCCATCGGCTATGGAGCTGCATGGTATCCTGTTCACTATCTCTCGCGCAGATACCTCAAGGAGAACCCAAAAGAGCAGAAATGAGCCGGAAAACAATCTTTTTATTTATTGCTGCAATTGTCATGCTGACTGCATGCGGACCTGAGAGTGCCGACAAGCCTGCCAGGAGGATGCTCATACCCGAAGATAAGCTGGTGGCAATCCTCACTGACACTTATCTTACGGCAGGGATGCTTGATGTCCCGGGAATAAGAGAAACCTGGGGTCAGAGAGATTCGATACTAAACTATATCGATGTGGTAGAGAGCCACGGTTGCACTTATGAGCAGCTCCAGGCTACCTTACGGTACTATTTTAAAGACAAGCCAAAAAAGCTTGCCCGGATCTATGACAGGGTTACAGGCAACCTTCTTGAGCTTGAAGCGAAAGTGCAGAATGAGGGTAAAAAAGCGGATTCGATACCGGATAAAAATCTATGGACAGGCAAAGCAGCCTACAAATATCCGGAAGATGTAGCAAGAGATCCGGTCTGGTTCGATATCCCGGTTGAAACACCCGGTGAATACGTCTTCAGGGCAGATATAGCGGTTTTCCCGGATGACGGAAGTCTCGATCCAAGAATTACTATCTATTTCAGTACCGTTGACAGCCTTGGTGTTGACGTGCGCGACAACTGGGATGAGGTCAGGCTTCAAAAGACCGGCAGGGTTATAAGTATTGAATTAAGGAAAACCCTAGAAGTTGCCAGGAATACACATATCAAAGGATGGTTGATGAATCATACCAACCGGGAAGGTACCTGGCGCAAGCATGCCCTGATCAGTAATATAAGCCTTACACTTAAAAAACCAGAGGCGTTACCGAAGTGATGAGGAAGGTCTCGGCACAGTATGTATTCACCTCCGCCGGTAAGCCGCTCAGGCGTGGAGTAGTGACCGTTGACAGTGACAATACTGTTCTTTCTGTTGAAGACACCGGCGGAAACCTGGTGGAAGGACCTGATATTGAGTTTTATAATGGCATCATCATCCCCGGCCTTGTAAACTGCCATACCCATCTTGAGCTCTCTCACATGCGCGGCGTCATACCTGCCGGCAGGGGACTTACCCGCTTCATTGCTGCCATAAAGGAGGGGCGTGAGGCTGGCATCACTGATATCATAAGGGCTGCACAGCTGGCGGACAGGGAGATGTATTCAGAGGGAATTGCAGTCTGCGGTGACATCAGTAACAATGCCCTGACTATCAGAACCAAGAGTGATAGTCGGATCAGTTACGTGACTTTTATAGAGGTGTTCGGCATCAATTCCCTGGCAGCCCGCCAGCGCATGAGTGATGCGGTGAAGGTGGAGGCCGCAGCCAAAGCTGCCGGCCTCCGAAGTCACATTACACCCCATGCTGTTTATTCCATGTCGCCATCATTATTTGAGCTGATAATGGAAAAAATTACCGGAACCTCCGTCACGTCATTGCATTTTCTTGAGTCAGCCAGCGAAAGAAAAATGAGCGACAGGCATATTAAGACAGCGCTCAAACTGGCAGGTAAAACCTCACATCTGATCCTGGTGCATAATACTGTTATCAATAAGGAGGAACTGAAGGCACTGGCTGCTGCTGACAATATCTGGTATTGCCTCTGCCCATCATCAAACATGCGTATTTCAGGTATGATGCCTCCGGTAAAGCTTATAAGGCAAGCATCTGACCATATAGTTGTGGGTACTGACAGCCTCGCCTCTGCAGACCACCTGAGTATCCTGGGGGAGATGAGGCTCCTGCACGAAGCGGCACCTGACCTGTCTCTTGATGAGATCATAAGATGGGGGACCATCAACGGAGCACGGGCTCTCCGGATGGAAGACTCGGCAGGGTCAATAGAATCAGGAAAGAAACCCGGCCTCATGCTCATTGAAAAGGCAGACCTCTCAGCGTTACGCCTTCGCCCTGACAGCAGGGTGCACAGATTATTGTAAATTTACAACCTGAACTATCTGATTAATGCCGACATTTCTTTTTGACAGCATAGTATTCGGGCCCGTTCACAGCCGCAGGCTTGGTGTCTCACTGGGCATAAACCTGTTGCCAGTGAACAGCAAGTTATGCTCATTCAACTGCATCTACTGTGAATGCGGATGGACGACATGCAGGGCTGCGTCATTAACGAGGCTTCCTTCACGGAGTGAGGTGCGCGATGCTCTCAGAAAGAAACTGGCGGACATGAAAGAGCATAGCAAACAACCTGATGTGATCACATATGCCGGCAACGGAGAACCCACTTTGCACCCTGATTTCTCCGGAATTATAGATGATTCCATAGCTCTGCGCAATGAATACTTCCCGGCTGCAAAAATTTCAGTGCTTTCGAACGGCTCTAACCTGCGCCGCAAGTCGGTGCGCGAAGCGCTGAAGAAGGTTGATATGAATATCCTGAAGCTTGATTCAGCTTTTCCGGAAACAGTAAAGCGATTGAATCAGCCACAAGGCAAATATGACCCTGAGTCTCTGATCCGTAATGTCAGAGACTTTGAAGGCAGGTTTATCATTCAGTCGCTCTTTGTAAGGGGCGAATACCAGGGAGAGATAATTGATAATGCCACCTCCGCCGAGGTCGATGCATGGCTTGCTGTGATTGAGAAGCTGAGGCCGCAGTCTGTAATGATCTATACCATCGAACGTGATACCCCGTTGGGTAATAACCTGAAAAAGGTACCCGTTCATGAGCTGAGAGCCATCGCGGCGCGCGTGAACGCCCTGGGGATTTCTGCATCTGTCTCCGGCTGAGTATCATGGATGGCAGGAGAATTCTTATCAGCCCCCTGAACTGGGGATTAGGTCATGCCGGCCGTATGATACCTCTCGCCATTGAACTGAAGAAAAGAGGCAATGAGATAATCTTCGGTACCGATAAAAGCCTTATTCGTGTTCTCGAAAAAGATCTTCATGGTATCACCATCATTCAAATTCCAGGAATCAGGATGCGTTACTCAGGTGTCTTTCCGCAGTATCTTTGCATCTTCCTTCAGGTACCTCTTTTAATCATTTCGGCATTCCGTGAACATTCGGCACTCAAACGCATTGTCAGTGAGTTAAAACCCGATATTATCATTTCAGATAACAGGTTTGGTTTTTTTCACAAAGATGTTTACTCCGTTTTTGTAACCCACCAGCTCCGGATAGCGTTCCCCCGGTTTTTACGGTTTCTGGAGCCGGTGGCAGCCTGGCTCAACCGTCAGATAATAGCCGGATATGACTTGTGCCTTGTGCCCGATTGCCAAGGTAAGGTGAACCTTTCAGGCCGGCTCTCCCATGAGGTGAACCTGCCGGAAAATATCTTTTATATGGGACCGCTTTCAAGGTTCAGCGTAACAGATAAAAGTGAGACGAACATGAATCTGCCACCTCATTATTATTGCCTTATCCTCTCAGGGCCGGAGCCGCAACGCTCACTGCTTCTGGAAAAGGTAAGCAGCGCACTGCACGGCATTCAGCTTGTTGTCCTGAGCGGAACACCTTTGACCGGTGACCTGAAAGAAAGACACAACATCACTGTAATAGCAAACCCTGATACAGCAATGATGAGACATGTTATCAGGGGTAGTACGATGGTCATCTCCCGTTCTGGCTACACATCAATCATGGAGCTGGTGTCACTCGGGAAAGGTGCAGTGTTAATTCCAACACCGGGACAAACCGAACAGGAATACCTCGGACAGTATAATAATGACCGGCATGGTTTTATCACTTTGAAGCAGAATAATTTAGCGAGTTTAAATGAAGCCTGCCAAAAGGAGGAAGTAAAAGCATCAGCCGGTTTTCCTGACAGTTCGGCTCTTTTTGAAGAGGCGGTCAGACTCTTACTTGACCAGAAGAAAAAGTGACAGCGCCATCACTCCGGCTCCGGCGAACAATCCTGTCCAGACCTCCGTCGGTGTGTGATCCTCAAGGTACAATCGTGATGACATTACAGCTCCGCCGAAAAATAATACTGTAACCAGCTGCCAGGCTGTCCTGATGTCAAAAAGCAATATCATAAAGACTATGAGTGACAGTAATCCGCCTATCCCGGCAGCATGAAGCGAGATCCGGTAAAAGGCGGTAATTACAAGAGTGACCAGTGTCACGATCGCAATTGAAATAAAATATGCCCTGAAGAGGTTCGGCACCTGTATCCTTATCAAAAGAAATGCTGTGATTGTGTACATCACAAGGGCGAATGTCAGCAGAACAACCCTCTCATTGCGGTCCCTGGCATTAAAGGTCTTTATGGCACCCCGGTAATAGAGTACTGCAGCCAGTGACAGCGGAAGGAGCACATTATTAGCCAAAACCAAAATGAAGATTGTCCTCTTCATCTGGAAGGGGATGAAAGAAAACAGTGTGGGTGAGCTGTAAATCAGAATCAGTCCGTACAAAGGAATGAACAAGGGATGAAACATAACAGAAAATACATTCGCTGTTTTTGCGACCCAGGGTTTTTCTGCGGGACTCATTTTATCTCCTTCCTCATCCTGGCAACAGGAATATTCAGTTGTTCACGGTACTTCGCGACCGTACGGCGGGCAATAAGGTAACCCTTCTCCTGAAGGATCTCCGTCAGCTTCTCATCTGTCAGCGGCTTTCGCTTATCTTCGTTCCCCAGGCACTCCTGAAGGATCCTCTTTATCTCCCGTGTTGAGACTTCATCGCCGGCATCTGTCTGCATTCCTTCAGAGAAAAAGAATTTCAGCGGGTAGATCCCAAAATGCGTCTGTATGTATTTGCTGTTGGCCACACGTGAAACCGTCGAGATATCCAGCCCGGTCATCTCGGCGACATCTTTTAATATCATAGGCCGAAGCTTGGTGTCATCTCCCTCGGTAAAATACTCCTTCTGATATTCCAGTATGGCATTCATCGTCAGCAGGAGAGTGTTCTGCCTCTGTTTCATTGCATCAATGAACCATTTGGCAGCATCAAGCTTCTGCTTAACAAACATTATTGCATCGCGGTTCTGCTTGCCGGCCGCCTTGTCACGCGAATATGTCTGGAGCATCTCACTGTAACCCCTGTTTACCTTAAGGTCAGGGACATTACGGTTATTCAGGCTGAGTTCAAGTCCGTAATCAGTCTGTTCAAGAATAAAGTCGGGTATTATTTGCTGAGCCGTCTTATGGTAGGGGTCGTTCACAGCTCCACCGGGTTTAGGGTTCAGCTTCAGGACCTCTTCAATGACGCCCTTCATATCCTGTTCGCTGATCATGAGCTTCGCCATAATCTTCTCATAATGTCTCCTTGAGAACTCCTCAAAATAATCTTTTAAAACTGTTTTTGTAAGGAGGACTGAGGCAGATGACAGATCCTTCCTTTCGACCTGCAGCAGGAGACATTCACGCAGATCGTGCGCTCCCACTCCCGGAGGTTCCAGATCCTGTATGATGGTCAGAACTTCATTCAGTTCTTTCACGTCGGTGGTTATATTCTGAAGGAAGGCAAGGTCATCAACCATGTTCTCCACCTCCCTGCGGAGATATCCGTCATCGTCGATGTTACCTATTATATATTCGCCCAGTATCTGTTGCCTTTCAGTCTCAGCCCTGAGATTAAACTGGGAAATAAGGTTCTCATGAAATGACGTTCCGGCAGAAAAAGGTATTTCCTCCCTCCGTTCATCATCCTTTGAAGTATTATTTGACTGAAGGCGATAATCAGGAATATCTTCATCATTGAGGTAATCATCAAGAGCAAACTCATCCTGCTCCCGTTCTTCCTGTTCCTCATTTATTTCCTCTTCATCCTCGCCCTGAACATCCTCATCTTCTTCTTCTCCTTCCTCAAGGGCGGGGTTCTCTTCCAGCTCCTTCTTGATACGCTCTTCAAGCTGCATAGCAGGAACTTCCAGCAGCTTAATCATCTGTATCTGCTGGGGTGATAGTTTCTGGAGCAGTTTCTGCTGTAGCTTCTGATCTAGCATGCTACTTGTCGTCTAACTCACTAAAATTCAGCGTTATGCGGAGTTCTCGGGAAGGGTATTACATCGCGGATATTTGACATGCCTGTCATGAAAAGTATCAGGCGTTCAAAGCCAAGGCCAAATCCTGAATGAGGAACTGTTCCGAATTTTCTTGTGTCAAGATACCACCACAGGTCCTTAAGTGGCAGGTTCATCTCTTCAATCCTTCGCGTCAGCTTATCAAGCTCCTCCTCTCTCTGTGACCCTCCGATGATCTCACCTATTCCCGGGAAGAGAACATCCATAGCCCTGACGGTATTGCTGTCATCATTCAGTTTCATGTAAAAAGCCTTGATTGCTTTGGGATAATCGGTAAGTATCACCGGGCGTTTGAAGTGTACCTCCACAAGATAACGTTCATGTTCTGCCTGCAGGTCACGCCCCCATCCGATCTCATATTCCCATTTGTGATCAGCTGCCTCAAGTATCTTTATTGCCTCGGTATATGTCAGCCTGACAAAGCTGTTGGCAAGGACAAACTCGAGCCGCTCAATAAGATCTTTGTCAATCATTTTATTGAGAAACTCAAGGTCTTCATGGCAGTTGTCGAGAGCATATTTTATGAGGTATTTCAGGAAGTCCTCAGCCATATCCATATTATCGTTGAGGTCCCAGAATGCCATCTCCGGTTCTATCATCCAGAACTCTGCCAGGTGACGGGGTGTGTTTGAGTTTTCTGCTCGGAACGTAGGCCCGAATGTGTAAATCTCTCCCAGTGCCAGGGCTCCCAGCTCGCCCTCGAGCTGACCCGAGACAGTAAGATTTGTGGGTTTGCCGAAGAAATCCTTTTCAAAATCAACAGCACCTTTATCCGTATGCGGCAGGTCATTCAGGTCAAGTGTCGTGACGTGGAACATCTCGCCCGCCCCTTCAGCGTCACTGCCGGTGATAATGGGTGTATGCAGGTAAAAGAAGCCCCTGTCATTAAAGTACTTATGTATGCCGAAGGCCATGGCATGGCGGATACGCATAACTGCCCCGAACGTGTTCGTGCGAAAACGGAGATGGGCTATCTCCCTGAGGAACTCCATCGAGTGCCCCTTTTTCTGAAGAGGGTAAATATCAGGATCGCACTTTCCGTAAAGAACGACTTCAGAAGCAAGGATCTCAACGCTCTGTCCTTTGCCCTGCGACGCTTCCAGTGTTCCGGTAACACCGAGGCTGGCGCCTGTAGTGATATCCCTGAGGAGATCAGCCGGGAAAAGGCTGACATCCATTACCACCTGGATATTATTTATAGTAGAGCCGTCATTAAGTGCAACGAATGCAACGTTCTTTATTTCTCTCTTTGTCCTGACCCATCCTTTTACTAATACCTTCTCTCCGGTCACAGGACCTGCCAGTAGTTCCTTTACTCTTTTCCTCTTCATAAATGATAAATACTATACTTCACAAAAATAGCATTTTGTTACTCTGCAGGCAAGGCTCTGCTAATAAATGGCACTATTTTTGTGCACAAAGGCAATTTTCCGTGCAGCACTGCCGTTTCTATAAAGGGATTCAGCTATTTGAATTATCAGGGAAATTAGGTATATTTACCTTTCTAATCAGAAAAGCATCAGGATATGGAAGTTGACAGCAAGATTATCGTAGTGCCGTGGGATTTCACTCCCATCGCTGAGTATGCGTTGCAGCACGCTGTAAAGATATCGCGTATGACGCACAATGATATCTGCCTTTTGCATATTGTTGAGAAGATAACCACTGAAGGCGGGATTAAGGCTAAACAGGCTTCGATGACCATCAAGGGTAACGAGATAGAGCGTAATTTTGGTGTTGTGGTAAAGACACATGTTCAGCGCGGTACCATATTCAAACAGATACCCGAGTTTGTTAACGACCGCGGTGCGTCACTGGTTGTCATGGGCACTCACGGGATGAGCGGGATGCAAAAACTCACGGGGAGCTGGGCGCTGAAAGTGATTGCAAAATCAAAGGTTCCTTACATAGTAGTTCAGGCTCCGCCGAGCGATCAGGAGAGATATCACAATATCGTATGCCCCATTGACTGGCGTGCCGAAGAAAAAGAGAAGCTCTCAATGGCAGTCTTCATGGGCAAATACTTTGATTCAAAGATCCACATCCTGAAGGCAACCCGGAAAGATGAGTCACTGGCGAAAAAGGCCAACCTGAACCTGAATTATACGGTAAGGATGCTCATACAGAATAATATTGAGTATGAGATCAGGGAAGTGCCGTCTGATAAGTTTGCCGAGCAGACCATTGAGATAGCTCAGCAGATTAATGCAGACCTCATCCTTATAATGACTACCAAAGACATCACTTTTGCCGATTATGTGATAGGCGCAAAAGAACAGGAAATCATTGCCAACAGCTCAAAGATACCGGTCTGCTGTGTAAACCCGTCGTCAGCCTTTGCCAACCTCGGGCAGTTCATGTACGGTTGATGGCATGTCTATTTCTGTTTCTCATGTCACCAAATCCTATGGTGCCCAGAAGGCGCTTGATGATGTTTCATTCTCCATAAGCAAGGGAGAAATAGCTGCTTTTATTGGTCCCAACGGAGCCGGCAAATCGACCATGATGAGGATCATCACCGGCTTCCTCGCACCCGACACAGGTGAAGTAACAGTCTGCGGCTTACCAACTGGACCAGGGATGACGGAGGTAAGACGCCTGATCGGCTATCTGCCTGAAAATAACCCGCTTTATGCCGATATGTATGTCAGGGAATACCTCGGTTATGTGGCTGACATCTATAAAATGGGCAGGAAACGCCGGGAGGCCGTAAAATCAGTCATTGAGCGTACCGGACTGGCTCCCGAGCAAAATAAAAAGATAGGCGCACTGTCAAAGGGGTTCCGGCAGCGCGTCGGACTGGCGCAGGCTTTGATACATGACCCGCAGGTGCTGATCCTTGATGAGGCCACCACCGGCCTTGATCCTAACCAGATCATTGAAATCCGTAACCTCATCTCTGAGGTAGGCACTGAAAGAACAGTGATGCTCTCAACGCATATCATGCAGGAGGTTGAGGCTATCTGCAGCAAGGTTATAATTATTGATTATGGCCGGATCGTGGCCGACGGTTCGCTTGCAGAGATTTCAGCCATTGCCGGCTCAAGCCTCGAGGACACCTTCCGGCAGCTGACAGGCAAATAGTTCTATGCTTGCTTAGCTGTTCAGATCGTTGTAAGCCGCCTCCATAAGGAGGAAGAATGCCTGTGCCTCGGTCGACCTGCCGGGATGATCGAATGAGGGCGCGCCGGCAGCACCTGTTACATATCCGTGCTCATCGATCTTAGAATATGCGGCCTGCCTCATCATATCAGCCTGGTTCAGGTATGCCCGGTCAAGCCATCCGCCCTTAACGCCCCTGTATACTGAATACGCAAGCATCTGCCCAAGATTGGTCTCAATAAAGGTATCGGGTTCATTTACATAATCATGGAAGAATCCGTCAGGCCGGAAGTGGGCAAGACATCCTTCGAGCAGCTCACTGTGATAACCTATCAGCTGTTGCTTTTCCTCTGCCATTCCATCCGGAAGCATCCTGATCACACGGGCATAACATGCTGCAGCCCAGCCATTTCCTCCGCCCCAGTATCTGCTGCTTATAAACTTCTGTTCACCGTCGTTCCAGCGGTGCGAGAACAATTTGTCTTTCGTATTCCATAATGCCCTCCTGAAGCCATTGATCTGGGCTATTGCCTCAGTGTACTTTCCTGCAGCGGCAATAAATGGAGGCGCCATATACATTGCATCACTCCATATCTCAGGCGAATTCATCGTATGATATAATGTGCCCTCTTTGCTTCGTGGAGCTTTTATGAGAAGCCAGTCGAGCATTCTGTCAGCTGCAGCCTTCAGATCTTCCTCCTTAGTTATCTCATAGGCCTTTAATACTGCCTCTCCCGCTGCCGCGGGATCAGTTGCGCCGTTGTCAGTATAGACCACCGCCAGCCGTCCGTCTTCACGTTGTCTCAGGACAGCCTCTTTGGCCATAAGATATACCATCTCATTATCACCAAGCTCAAGCATCGCCTGTGCTGCAACACCCTGCTCCCATGAAGCACGCTGCATCGAGAACATTGCACGCCTTATTTTTTCTATTGCCTCTTCCTGTAGGTTTTTCTTCAAATCCTTACTTTCTGATTTACATGCCGGAAATGCAGCAATGCTTCCTCCGGCAAGTGCTGTGCTGATGAAAAATTTCCTGCGATCCATTTAATTAATGTTATCAGGTTGACATCCTTTAAGAAACTCAAGATAAGCAATCATTGAATTCAAAGATTCATTTACCATACATTTTGCATTATACAAAAATGAAATCTTCGACCCCGTTTGGGGTCGGACAATATATTTTCATAATTTCTTCTACAAAGCTGTGATCCCTCCGGGATCATTTTGCAGCTGATTCATTTGCAATTATTATTATATATCCCAAAATTAAATTTGAAATTCCAAATTCTTTAATTTAACTTAGCTTTCGTCTGTTTCGCTGCAGACATCTATACATTTTGAGAATTGATTATTAGTTTATTAACAATTAAATTTTAAAAAAATGAAAAAGATGTCATTCGTTTTTCTGATCCCTTTGCTTCTGACAGCTTGCGAGATTCTTCCCAAAGAAGATCTGGAGCTGAATAATCAACTGCTTTCTTATGAAATAGGGAAGACACACAACGAAATACTGATGTACATTTACAATAAGCAAAAAACGGGCTTTACAAGTACAGAAAACATTTCCATGATTGAGCAGTTTCTTACATCTGTTAAAATGTACGATGAACAAATAATTAAAGAGTGCGTACAAGATTTGACTGCAACCCCTGAATTTGACTTAATGTTTAATGCTAAATCAGCTGCTGAGGATTTGAATATTTACGCCTATCTTGAAGCAGTAAAAAAGCATTTCAACCCTTCTATTGAAATCATGAATTGTATTAAGAAGGCTTTTACCATGGGGGAAGTCTGCGATCCGAAAGAGGTCAAGGATTATGTTATAAATAATATTCAAAAGAAGGCTTGGACTGGTAACGACAAAGAGCTGGCACATGTATTTACAGACGTATTCTTACATTCTTATGATTATTGGATGTCGACCAGACCTGACACAAAAGCTTTAAAAAGGTCTTCATTAGTGATCCTTTATGATGCTGGTGGAGCCATACATGGACTTATTTTTGGACCCATCGGATCAATAATAGAAGGAGCATTGCTTTCGGTAGCTGCAAATGAAAGGTTACCAGAATAATATAATATGAACTGTAACTAGATAATAATTATACTCATTTAATTATGAAAGCAGACTTTGGAATGAATAATTATGCAGTGAAAATTGCCGGTGTCATTATCAGCGCGTTAAGTATTATTTGTTATGTCATTCTAAGGGTATTTAAGATTGACATAACTTTGTTCAATAACCTGCATTTTACCAGGCTTGCAACCCTGCTTTTTTGTTGCGGACTGGTTTTATTTCTATTTTCCAGGGATAAAAAAACCGATGATACGGTTATCCGAAATGTAAATCTGATCAGCCGTCTTTTTCTTACAGCATTATATTCATGTTTGATTGCGTATGGTCTTATCCAGTCAATAAATAATGATTACTCAATTGATGTTCTAACTCCAATTTTGTTCTTTCTAATTCTACAGATTATTTATACTCTGGTAAGCCAATACAGAGACCTTTCAAATAAAGGATTCTATGTCTTCTCTTCTGTGGTTTTTGTAATAGGATTAATTGTAATAATGTTACTTTGACAGCTAATTATACTTTTACTATAAGCTTAAGAATAAAAGATATGTTTTATCAGTGGTCATGATAACGCCTAGAGGCATGGCAATAGGGCTTCCGGTCCTGGGTATCGTTGAATATAATTGTTCGTAGAGCAATCGGTTTTGTAGCAAAATGATGGAAAATTATTTGGTATTCCTCGTAGAGGATGTGGAAATTACCATATCCTTATGCGCTGCGCGTAATGCAATTGTCAACCTGAAGATGATCGTAGATCATCGTATTACTGTAGAAAAGGTCATAAATAAGAATGCACGATGGTTGTAGACCATCGAATAATTAATCTGAAATAGAACCCAAATTATTCGATCATCTACGATGATCATTAAATCTGAATTATCACTTGTCCTGCAATAATCTGATCATCTACGATGATCATCAGGTAAAATTCTAGACCTTCAGACCTGAGACCCTTGGACCTTTTGACTTTTTAATTATCTTTGCCCCGTTATTGACGGTGGACGGATTTGTACTGATTGCAACCACGGAAAAAAATGCTAAAACGGTTTCCACCCCGCTGCATCTCAACAATCCGCCCCTGCCTTTGTTTAACAAATAAAATTGTAATATGAGCTATTTATTTACTTCTGAATCCGTCTCCGAAGGCCACCCTGATAAGGTAGCTGACCAGATCTCAGACGCATTGCTGGATAACTTTCTTGCATGGGACCCCGAATCAAAGGTCGCCTGCGAAACAATCGTAACAACAGGACAGGTAGTTGTGGCCGGCGAAGTCAAAACAAAAACATATCTCGATGTGCAGAGCATCGTGCGTGAGGTCATTAATAATATAGGCTATACCAAAGCTGAATATATGTTTGACGGAAACTCGTGCGGCATATTCTCGGCCATCCATGAACAGTCGCCGGATATTACCCAGGGCGTCGTACGTAAAAAGAAAGAGGATCAGGGTGCAGGCGACCAGGGAATGATGTTCGGCTATGCAATAAATGAAACCGAAAACTACCTCCCACTTTCGCTCGATATAGCACATGAGATCGTTTTCCAGCTTTCCGAAATACGCCGCGAAGGCAAAAAAATGAAATACCTCAGGCCTGACTCAAAATCGCAGGTCACCATAGAATATGGCGATGACGGCACTCCCCGCAGGATACATACTATAGTGGTCTCAACCCAGCATGATGATTTCGACAAGAACGAAAAGAAGATGCTGGAAACCATTAAGTCGGATGTCATTAACATCCTGATCCCCAGGGTCAGGTCCCATCTCGACAAAAAGGTTCAGATTCTGTTCAATGACAAAATAATTTATCACGTTAACCCGACAGGCAAGTTTGTTATCGGCGGCCCTCACGGTGACACAGGTCTGACGGGACGCAAGATCATTGTTGACACATACGGCGGCCGGGGCGCTCACGGAGGCGGATGCTTCTCAGGTAAAGATCCTTCAAAGGTTGACAGGTCCGCAGCTTATGCCGCACGTCATATAGCCAAGAACATGGTAGCCGCAGGCGTCGCAAAGGAGATGCTTGTCCAGGTATCTTACGCTATCGGTGTGGCAAAACCGGTAGGTATCTATGTCAACACCTACGGCACGTCAAAGGTTAAAAAAAGCGACAGCGAAATAGCTGAAATGATAGGGAAAATGTTTGACCTTCGCCCTGCCATGATTGAGCAGGATCTAGACCTTCGCAAACCTGTCTATTTTGAGACAGCCGCCTACGGTCACATGGGCCGTCAGCCCCGCACAGTGGAGAAACACTTCAAATCATTCAACGGCGCTCCGGACAAAACCATAAAAGTTGATCTGTTCAACTGGGAAAAGCTTGACAGGGTTGATGACATCAAAAAAGCTTTCGGTCTTTAGTAGGAAGACTTTACAATACGGGCAATATTATCCGATCTGCCGAGGGTATAGTAATGTATTCCCGGCACTTCGTTTTTAAGGAGGTCACGGCTCTGGACGGTGGCCCATTCAATTCCAACCTCACGGGCCTCCTCATCGCTGCGGCATTTTGAAAGCTCATGCACCAGCTCTTCGGGTATGTCAATGTGAAATGTCTGGGGAAGGAGGTTCACGTCAGTCATTGCCGAGACCGGCTTGATCCCCGGGATAAGAGGTACAGTAATTCCCATTGCCCTGATGGCATCGCGGAATGCATAAAACTTTGCATTGTCGAAAAACATCTGTGTTACAACATAGCTCGCCCCTGCATCTACCTTGTTTTTCAGGTTCATCAGGTCATTCTTCATGTTCGGCGCCTCAAAGTGCTTCTCGGGATAAGCGGCGACACCAATACAGAATGATGTCGCATTCATGTTCTTCAGTTCAGGATCGAGGTAATGGCCTTTGTTCATGTCAGCTATCTGCTGCACCAGCTCACCGCTGTTTCTGTGGCCGTCGGGCTCGGGGATGAACACTCGGCTGCCCTTCGGAGGATCGCCTCTCAGGGCAAGCACGTCATTGATCCCCAGAAAATTCATCTCAATCAGCACATTCTCCGTCTCTTCTCTTGTGAATCCGCCGCACAGCAGATGAGGAACAACATTGACATTATACTTGTATTTCACAGCAGCAGCGAGTGCAATTGTACCGGGACGCTTGCGCGTCACACGCTTCTCAAGCAGCCCGTCAGGTCTCTCTGCCAGTACCACTTCATTGCGGTGCGAAGTAAAATTTATATACGCCGGCGCGTACTCAAGCAGGTTCTCAATAGTATGGTAAATACGGTCTATGCTGTGTCCCTTGAGCGGGGGAAGAAGCTCAAAAGTGAACAGCGGTTTATTTGAACTGTTTATAAGATCGATTACTGTGGTTCCCTGCATAATTTCGTATTAAAGATTAGGAGCCAGCCATTTTACCGCCTCTTCTGTTGTTATGCCGCATCGGTGTGCATAATCTTCCAGCTGATCCCTGCCTATTGTGCCAACATTGAAATAAGATGAACCGGGTGAAGCAAAGATATAACCGCACACAGATGAGACCGGTACCATGACATAACTCTCGGTCAGTGTCACCCCTATTGTCTCAGTTGCACTCAGAAGGTCAAAGATGATCTGCTTGCCGGTATGGTCGGGACATGCGGGATATCCTGGTGCAGGCCTGATACCCTGGTATTTAACCTTGAAGAGTTCTTCTGGTGTCAGCTTTTCATGGGGGGCATAACCCCAATGCCTGACACGCATCTCACGGTGCAGCCATTCAGCAGCCGCCTCTGCAAACCGGTCGGCGAGAATATGCAGCATGATATTCTTATAATCGTCGCCGGCAATATCCTGCGGCAGCTTTTCCTTCAGCCTGGCGGTCACAACAAATGCTCCGGCATGATCTCCTTTTTCAGCTACGAAGTCCGACAGGCAAAGATTTGGTTTTCCGGATTCCTTCTCCTCCTGGTTGCGCAGAAAGCGGAACCATACTGCCTCACGACCGTCAGCCGGTAAGATCTTAACATCGTCTCCGTGCTTCTCAGCCGGCCATATCCCTGAAAGGGCCTCTGCGACCATCAGCTCCTCGTCTGCTATCCTTTTAACCATTTCGACAGCATCGTCATACAGCTTTTTTGCTTCCGGACCTCTTACTGGATCACCGAATATCTCCGGATAACGCCCATTGATCTTCCATGCAAAAAAGAAGAATGTCCAGTCTATATAATCAATAAGCTTCCGGAGAGGTACGGGACCTGAGTTTATGACTCCCGTCATCGCCGGGGCTGGCGCAGGCTTGTCTGTTCTGAATGCGTTCCGCCTTGCAGCTTCTATAGTTATGAGCTTTTTCTCCCGCCTTGATGCTTCATGCTCCTCTCTGAGTCTGCTGTATTTCTGCCTGACTGTTTCATGCAGGGAACTCTCAGGTGATACCAGTCCTGATAGTGCAGGTATGGCACGCGATGCATCCTTTATGTGAACAGCTGAGAATGAGTATACCGGAGCGATCTTTACCGCAGTATGTATTTCCGAAGTGGTAGCGCCTCCTATAAGCAGGGGTATCTTCATTCCGCGCTCTTCCATCAGGGAGGCGACATGAACCATCTCTTCCAGCGAGGGTGTAATCAATCCTGAAAGTCCGATAAAGTCAACTTTTTCTCTCTCTGCAGTATCAAGGATGGTCTCAGCGGGTACCATAACCCCAAGATCAATGACCTGATAATTATTACATGAAAGTATTACGCCGACAATGTTTTTACCAATGTCATGAACATCTCCTTTCACTGTAGCAAGAAGCACTTTCCCCGCTGTGGATACTTCTCCCGCTTTCGTTTCTGCTTCTATGTGAGGGGTGAGCTGTGCAACAGCTTTCTTCATCACCCTTGCGCTCTTGACCACCTGCGGCAGGAACATCCTGCCCGAGCCGAAGAGATCTCCCACCTCATTCATTCCGTCCATCAGTGGCCCCTCAATAATGCGCAGTGCCCTTTCAAAGAGCGGCCTTGCCTCCTCAACGTCATCGGCAATGAATGTGTCGATGCCGTTAACCAGTGCATATTTTATCCGGGAGATGACATCTCCGTCTCTCCAGACCAGGTGTTTTGTCTCCTCCTCCTGCTTTCCGCCCTTCATGCCGGCCGCAAACTGCAGAAGCCTGTCAGTTGCGTCTTTCCTCCTGTTCAACACCACATCCTCTGTCAGCCTAAGCAGATCAGGCTCAATTGAGGTATAGACCTTAAGCAGACCGGGGTTCACAATACCCATATCCATCCCGGCCTTTATAGCATGAAAAAGAAAAACAGCATGCATTGCCTCCCTGACAGGATCATTTCCCCTGAAAGAGAATGAAAGGTTGCTGACTCCTCCGCTCACCCTGGCATAAGGCAGGTTAGCCTTGATGTATTCCGTAGCCTTTATGTAATCAACTGCATAGTTGTTATGTTCTTCAATACCGGTGGCGATTGCCAGTATGTTCGGGTCAAAGAAAATATCTTCAGGAGGGAAGCCTGCCTTTTCGGTAAGCAGCCTGTACGACCTTGTGGCGACTTCTTTTTTTCGTTCAAAAGTGTCGGCCTGCCCATGCTCATCAAAGAGCATTACAACGGCGGCAGCACCATACCGGCGGATCAGGTGCGCCTTTGCCAGGAACTCATCCTCACACTCCTTCAGGCTTATTGAGTTAACCACCGGCTTGCCCTGAACACAACGCAAACCAGCTTCAATGACATCCCATTTTGATGAATCAATCATTACCGGCAGGCGGGCTATGTCAGGTTCGCTCATCAGCAGGTTTATGAACCGTGTCATGGCCGCCGCGCCGTCTATCATCGCATCATCCATACATATATCAATAACCTGAGCTCCACCCTCCACCTGGTCACGGGCCACGTCAAGCGCTGCCTGGAAGTTACCATCGCGGATCAGTCTTGCAAACTTAAGTGAACCGGCCACATTGGTGCGCTCACCAATGTTGACAAAGTTGGTGTCTTTGCGAAGGACAAGAGGTTCTAACCCTGCAAGTGCAGTGACATGTTTTCTTTCAGGAACTGCTCTGGGAGCGAATTTATGAGCCAGTGATGCAATGACCTTTATATGTTCAGGGGTAGTTCCGCAGCATCCGCCTATGATATTGACCCATCCGTTCTGCAGGAACCCGCTGATAATATTTCCCATGTAATCCGGAGTCTGATCATACTCGGCAAACTGGTTCGGAAGCCCGGCGTTGGGATGGGCAGAGACAAAGAACGGAGCCAACGCAGACAGTTCCTCAATGAACGGTCTGAGCTGCTCAGCACCGAGAGCGCAGTTAAGTCCAATGCTGAGTAGCGGATAGTGTGACATTGAAATGAGGAAAGCCTCGAGAGTCTGGCCGGTAAGGGTTCGGCCACTGGCGTCGTTAATGGTTCCTGAAACCATCACAGGAAGATCGATACCCTTCTCTGCAAGCACACCGCTTATGGCAAAGAGTGCAGCCCTGGCATTCAGTCCGTCAAAGACTGTTTCGACAAGCAGAATATCAACCCCGCCGTCGATCAGTCCTCTGGCCTGTTCAGCATAGGCTTCGGCAAGCTCCTTGAAAGTTATAGCCCGGGCTCCGGGATCACTGACATCAGACGACATGGATGCAGTACGGTTAGTGGGACCCAGTGAGCCTGCAACCCACGCCTCCTTACTTGTTTCCTTCAAATGTTCCGAGACAGCTTCACGGGCAAGCTTTGCAGCAGCAACATTGATATTATAAATCTGATCCTCCATGCCATAGTCGGCCATGGAGACCCTATTGGCATTAAAAGTGTTTGTACTGATTATGTCAGCTCCGGCCATGAGATAGTCACGGTGAATGGAACGTAAAATATCAGGCTGAGTGATTGAGAGAAGGTCATTATTTCCCTTCAGCGGCTTAGGATGATCCATGAATTTGTCACCGCGATACTGCTCTTCGGTGAGCCTGTGACGCTGTATCATCGTGCCCATGGCACCATCAAGTACAAGTATCTTCTCGCGGAGTGACCCTGCTAAATCTCTCTTCACCTTGATCTGGTTTTACTCGGTAAAAATACTTCAGGAACCCTATAAATCAAAACTTTTGATCATTTGACAGTACTGGTGGCCTTCCCATGTGTAATACGTTGCCACATCTTTACTATTATCACTGTAAGGCTCGCTATAATATAAGGAGTACGGCGCCTCTTGATTTTCAGTGTTTTATCGCCTCTGATTATTTCCGTCACTTTGCCTGCCACATTCATTTCAATGCTCCATGGATCAGGTATCAGGGAAGCGTCGCCCCTCGTTTTAATGAAGCGCGAGAGTTTGCCTTTTCTTGTCTCAGTTATCCTGTGAACAACAAAACCTCCGTCGCGTCTGACCGCCACCACCTTGCCGGCAGTCAACGGCTTATCAGGGTTAAGCGGTGCGATGATTATTCTGTCGCCGGGTTTTATAGTTGGCCACATGCTGTATCCTCCAGCTGTGACAGTCACTTGTTTTCCCTCTTCCAGGAGAAATAAGGCTGCAGCAGTGGCTGTCTCCGCAGGAGTGTTTTCGCGCGCCATAAGGTAATCACGTGTACTGTTGTCAGGCAGGAATTGCAGTCGGCTTACCTTCACTGACGAGGCCAGGTCTGCAACAGATGCCACCAGCCGGGCTGTAGCATCCCCGTCCCAGTTCTGCTGGATGCAGTTGGCCATTATCAGCCCGGCAGCCTCAGCGCCCGAAAGAGGTACCGAGATGTTTGACCTGCCATGACTGATGATCCACAGGTGATCAACACCGGAACTCCGGGGCTCATCATTGCGATAGACCGGAGTGCTGTGCATCACCCACCTTCCGTCATGCTTCATTAATATCAGCCTGTCATCATGAACAACCCTGTCGCCATTCCGGTCGAAGATTCCGGCTATGGTTGTCTTGCCGCTTCCTGACCTGCCTGTGAACACCCACCCCCTGCCGTTGCATATCACTCCTGATCCATGGATCATTATTTCTCCGTTTATGGCGGTTAGAAAATAGAGAATCAGCCCATCAAGAGGATAAGGCATAGGATCAGCCTCAGTGCCGGCTTCATCAGTGAAGAGGTGCCATCTCATCTTACCCTGGGGAATGATCAGCAGAGGATATCGCACAGGATCTTTCAGCGAAACCTTAACATAGGTCATGTTGTTGCCAGAGGCCACTTCCCAGAAAGGTTCGCCGGATTTCCCCGGCCCTTCCGGCGTTTCCTCCACATGCTGTGCATCAAATACTTTTACAGCTTCAGAAGGAATTATCGCTTTTTCGGGTGTCACTTCAATTATGAGTCCGGGCTCGCCCCCGGATGCGTCAATAAAAGCAGTGAACCGTTCATCGAGCCTGAGATTCACATCATCTTCAGACTGAAGACGAATCCTCTTTCCGGCTATGATCAGATCAAGTGTCAATATTCTCTGAAATGAAGAAATTCCTGAACCTGCTCAAAAAACAGCATGATGTCCTTTTCCGCTTCAGCCTGGTCAACATCGAACTCTTCAGCCATCCTGGCTGTTATATCCCTGATGTCACGTTTTCCGTCAATCAGTTCCCAGATAAATACTCCCGTCTCATTTAGTCTGTAAAGCGAGTCCATGTCAGCAATATTATCCGTAAGAGGAATGAGCAGGCATTCGTCATTGATCCTGCGAAATACTACCCGGGGTGAATGTGAAGGTATAGAGGAGACTGATATCATTAATTCAATTTCACTCAAAGGTAGCCAATTTCGCCCTATCTTTGGAAATGTAAAAACAAGCACTAATGTCACAGAAGAAACAGGGAACAAAGGGCGCCGGCGTTGATCAGAAAAAGTTAATTGAACTGATAACCGGCGCAATGTCAAAAAACCCGAAACAATCATTGAATTACAAGCAGATAGCTTCAAAACTCCAGATCACTGACAACGACGAAAAACGGTCGTTGTCTGAGGCTCTCCTCAAAATGAAGAAGGATGGCCTGGCAGAGGAGAGAGACCACGGAAAATATCTTCTGAAAGACGTTGGAGGGTATATAACCGGAACAATCGACCTGACAAAATTCGGATACGCTTTTGTCATCTCCGGAGAATCGGAAGGTGATGTTTTTATTGCTGCACGCAATCTTAACACCGCCCTCCACGGCGACCAGGTTAAAGTGCGTCTTCATGCCCGCCATAAAGGCAAGAGACCAGAGGGAGAAGTGGTTGAAATATTAAACAGGTCGCGCTCTTCCTTCGTCGGAACAATTGAGCTGACACCTCAGTTTGCCTTCCTGATACCAGAAAACAAAAATATGCCCTTCGACCTTTTTATTCCTCTCTCAAAGCTTAACGGCGCCAAACAGGGTCAGAAGGCAGTGGCAAAGCTGGTGGAGTGGGATCAGCGGTCACGCAATCCTGTGGGCGAGATAACCGAAGTACTGGGTTACCCGGGAGAGAATGACACTGAAATGCATGCCATCCTTGCTGAATTCGGGCTCCCCAATAAATTTGATCCTGAAATTGAAAGTGCGGCGGAAAAGATCTCCGCGGAAATAACACCTGAGGATATTGCAGCCAGACGCGACTTCCGCGGAGTGCCTACATTCACCATTGACCCCGAAGATGCGAAGGATTTTGATGATGCACTCTCTTTCACCAGACTGCCCAATGGCAATGTTGAGGTAGGCGTTCATATTGCTGATGTCACTCATTATGTTACACCCGGCACCGTCATAGAAAAGGAGGCACAGGAACGTGCTACCTCAGTATACCTTGTTGACCGAACAGTACCCATGCTGCCCGAGAGGCTCTCAAACCACATATGCTCACTTAATCCGTTTGAAGATAAGCTTACTTACTCAGCGGTCTTCGAGCTTGACAACAAGGCAGCCGTCATCAATGAATGGTTTGGACGGACGATAATCAGATCAGACAAGCGCTTTTCGTATTCAGAAGCCCAGAAAGTGATTGACACCGGTGATGGTGATATGAAAGAACAATTGCTGACACTCCATAACCTTGCACAGAAGCTGCGAGCAAAACGTTTTGCCTCCGGCTCCTTTTCCTTTGAACGTCTGGAGGTCAAATTCAATCTGAGTGAGACAGGCACACCGCTGGGAATTCTCTTCCGCGAGTATGGTAGCTCCAACCAGCTCATTGAGGAATTCATGCTGCTGGCCAACAGACGGGTTGCAGAATACGTCGGAAAGAAACTTCACGGAAAAATCTTCGTCTACCGTATCCACGATAAACCTGATCCCGAAAAACTGAACTCGTTCAGTTACTTTATTAAACGCTTCGGCTATTCTCTCGATACCGAGAATGTAAAAGGCCTGCCTGCTGCGATGAACAAGCTGATGGATGACGTCTCGGGAAAGACGGAACAAAACCTGATTGAGACACTTGCTCTCAGGTCAATGGCAAAAGCAGTTTATTCCACTGATAATATCGGCCATTACGGCCTTGCCTTCAGCCACTATACCCATTTCACTTCTCCTATCAGGCGTTACCCCGATATGATGGTTCACCGCCTGCTTACCCGGTATCTTGAAGGCCAGGTAATACGTGACGGCGATAAGTTGGCAAAGCTATGCGAGTATTCATCGAAAAGGGAGCGCCTTGCCACCGATGCCGAGAGGGCTTCGATCAAGTATAAGCAGGTAGAGTTCATGAAAGATAAGATGGGGCAGGTATTTGAAGGAGTTATTTCAGGAGTCACCGAGTGGGGCATTTATGTGGAGATCATAGAGAACCAGTGTGAAGGCATGATAGCCATCAGGGAGCTGCAGGATGATTATTTTGAGTATGATGAAGTGAACTACTGCATCAGGGGGAGGCACTCAGGGAAGGTATATATGCTGGGTGACAAGATAAATGTGGAGGTCGTCAAGGCTGATCTTCAAAAGAGGCAGCTCGATTACCGCTTTGCCTGATCGCTCTTTATCAGTTCAAGAAGCTGATCAAGGGCTTCCGCCTCAGGGACATTCTTCAAGACTGCCTCCGTGCCTCTGTAGATGTGAACCTTGCCTTCAGCTGCACCTACGTAACCGTAATCTGCCCCGGCCATCTCACCGGGACCATTTACCACACAACCCATCACGGCAATCTTCAACCCTGTCAGATGTGATGTGGCGGCCTTTACCCTGCGTACTGCTTCTTCAAGATTGAATTTGGTCCTGCCGCAGGTGGGGCATGAGATATATCTTGTGCGGGTTATCCGTGCCTCGGTTGCCTGCAATATTGAAAAAGCAAGCCTGCGAAGCGCTTCTCCCTGAACCTTTCCCCTGTTCGTTATGCAAAGCCCGGCCGGCCGTCGTGCAATGAAAAAACGCCCAAGTAATGATGCTGCATGAATGCAAAGCTTCACGGGATCATCCTCATTAAAGACCGGATTCAAAACTCCGCCAATTTTCTGAGATTCATTACAACCTGTCAGTTCTCTGGCGTTCACTGTCAGAACTTCGTCGCGGTAAATTTCTCCCTGTTCATCCCTGAAGGTGCCATCATGTTCAGAAAATACCTGGGGAATATAACGGTCTTTGGTCCTCCTGTACTGCAAAGGTGGGCATGGCTCCTTCATCCTGCCGGATGTTCCCGCTATGGATCTTATTATTTCTCTGGCTACCGGGATTTCTTTTTCCGGAGCTTCGGTAAGCGATACCCTTATTGTGTCACCCATGCCTTCTGCGAGTAA
>Ga0207931_1000002_pt1 | contig 91939 bp, 99 predicted proteins | sample NGESurdeep092012_2_FD_184478 | JGI IMG/M metagenome (GOLD analysis project Ga0207931, IMG submission 184478) | Arctic peat soil microbial communities from Barrow, Alaska - NGEE Surface sample 415-1 deep-092012 (SPAdes) | ecosystem: Environmental > Terrestrial > Soil > Wetlands > Peat ...
GCCGATCGGAATGGTCAGCTCGACGCCCGCGGCGGCGGTCAACTTCTTGATCAGCGCCTCGGCCTCGTCACGCACGATGTCCAGTTCGCGGACCGAACCGACCAGCGGAACCATGATCTCGACCTTGGGGTTCTTGCCGGCCTTGACCTGCTCGATCGCCGCTTCGGTGATCGCCCGCACCTGCAATGCGGTCAACCCGGGAGTCAGCAGCCCCAGCCGGACACCACGCAGACCCAGCATCGGGTTCGCCTCGTGCAGCCGTTCCACGGCCTTGAGCAGCCGCTCGTCCTTCTCCAGTGCCGGACCGGACGCGCCGCTGGCCTCGGCCAGCGCGACCTTGACGGACAGGGTGGTCATGTCCGGGAGGAACTCGTGCAACGGCGGGTCGAGCAGCCGGATGGTCACCGGAAGGCCGTCCATCTCCTCGAGGATCTCGATGAAGTCTTTGCGCTGCAACGGCAACAGCGCGTCCAGGGAGGCGTGGCGCTCTTCGGTCGAGTCGGAGAGGATGAGCCGCTCGATCAGTGCCCGGCGGTCGCCCAGGAACATGTGCTCGGTGCGGCACAGCCCGATGCCCTGCGCGCCGAGCTGGCGGGCACGGTTCGCGTCCTCGGGGGTGTCGGCGTTGGCCCGCACCCCGAGCCGCCGGCGCTGGTCGGCGTGCACCAGCACCCGGTCGACGGCCCGCACCAGCTGCGCGGTCTCCTCGTCGGCACCTTCCAGCGCTTCCATGCCCTTTTCGATGTAGGTCTCCACCGGGGAGGCCACCACCGGCATCGAGCCGACGAACACCTCGCCGGTCGAACCGTCGATGCTGACCTCGTCGCCCTCATTGATCACGACGGAGCCGACCCGGATCGTCTTGGCCTCGACGTCGATGTCCAGTTCCTCGGCGCCGCACACGCAGGTCTTGCCCATGCCGCGGGCGACCACCGCGGCGTGCGAGGTTTTGCCACCTCGGGCCGTGAGGATGCCGTTCGCGGCGATCATGCCGCCGAGATCGTCGGGATTGGTCTCCCTGCGGACCAGCAGCACCGCCTCGCCCCTTGCCGCCCATTCCATCGCGGTCGCCGAGTCGAAGACCACCCGGCCCACCGCCGCGCCCGGGGACGCTGCCATGCCCTGGGTCAGCAGCTTGCGCACACCGGACTTGTCGAACTGCGGGAACATCAACAGCGCCAGCTGGGCGCCGGTCACCCGGGCGAGCGCCTCGTCCAGGGTGATCAGATGCTCGTCGACCAGCTCGGTGGCGATCCGGAACGCGGCGGCCGGGGTGCGCTTGCCGACCCGGGTCTGCAGCATCCACAGCTTGCCGCGCTCGACGGTGAACTCGACGTCGCACAGGTCGCGGTAGTGGGTCTCCAGCCGGCGCATCGCCTTCATCAGCTCGCGGTGCGAGTCGGGATCGATCTCGGCCAGGTCGTCCAGGCTCAGGGTGTTGCGGATGCCGGCGACGACGTCCTCGCCCTGCGCGTTGACCAGGTAGTCGCCGTAGGCGCCGGTGTGGCCGGTCGCCGGGTCACGGGTGAACGCGACGCCGGTGCCGCTGTTGTCACCGAGGTTGCCGAACACCATGGTGCAGATGTTGACCGCGGTGCCCAGGTCCTGAGGGATCCGCTCCCGCCGCCGGTACAGCCTGGCGCGGTTGGTGTTCCACGAGTTGAAGACCGCGCGGATCGACATGTCCAGCTGCTCGCGGGGATGCTGCGGGAATTCCTGGCCCGAACTCTCGTGGATCGCGACCTTGTACTCCTCGACGAGCGCCTTCATGTCGTCGACGTCGAGCTCGGTGTCGGACACCACGCCCTTGGTGGACTTCGCCTTGTCCAGCGCGTCGGCGAAAACATCGCCGGGCATGTCCAGGACGGTCTTGCCGAACATCATCAGCAGTCGCCGGTAGGAATCCCAGGCGAACCGCTCGTCGCCGGATTCCTCGGCCAGACCCTTGACGCTGGCATCGTTCAGGCCGATGTTCAGCACTGTTTCCATCATTCCGGGCATCGAGAATTTCGCGCCGGAACGCACGCTCACCAGCAGCGGATCGTGCCGGTCGCCCAGCCGCCTGCCCAGGTTGTCCTCGAGGTGCCGCAACGCCATCGTCACCTGTACCCGCAGTTCGCCGGGTTCGGCGCCCAGAGCCAGGTATTCCCGGCAGGCCTCGGTGGTGATGGTGAACCCGGGCGGCACCGGCAGACCCAATCTGGTCATCTCGGCGAGGTTGGCGCCCTTCCCGCCGAGCAGATCTTTTTGATCCTTGTCGCCCTGGGTGAAATCGAATACGAACTGGGTCATCGTCCGTGGCTCCTTTGCCGGCACCTGGTGGGCACATGAATGGTGCCGTTGTCGACTGCGGTGGTACGCACGGGAATTTCCGCGGCGCACCGCGCGAGCTCGGCGAGCGGCACTTCTGAGCATGTCCAGTGTCGCAGGATGTGGGCAGGGCCATAGGTCCCAAGCAAGTGGTGGCGTGTGTCACTGGATTTGTGACCTTTGACGGCGCGGATCAATGTCGCCGGCGCGGGCGAAGCGGGGCGGTTTTGGGACTCGTGGGGCGCGAGTCAACCAGTTGAGCCGCGCCGTCGAAGTTGATCCGCGCTCTTACGGGACCGGCACCGGGAGCCGGGGAACCTTGCGGATGCCCAGCGACATCAGTGCGGCGACCGCGCAGAGGCCCGCTGCGGCGAACCAGGCGAGGGTGTAATCGCTGGTCGCATCCCTGATGACACCGGCGCCCAGAGAGGCCAGCGCGGCGCCGATCTGGTGCGCCGCGAACACCCAGCCGAAGACGATGGTGCCGTTCTCGCCGAACGCCTCCCGGCAGAGCGCGGCGGTGGGCGGCACGGTGGCCACCCAGTCCAGCCCGTAGACGATGACGAAGGCCAGGATGCTCGGGTGCACCGCGTCGGACAGCAGGGCGGGCAGCATCAGCAGCCCCACCCCGCGCAGCGCGTAATACACCGCCAGCAGGATCCGTGGGTTGACCCGGTCGGTCAGCGCACCCGAGGCCACCGTGCCGACGATGTCGAAGATCCCGACGACCGCCAGCAACCCGGCGGCGGTCGTGGTCGGCATGCCGTGGTCATGGGCGGCGGGCACGAAATGGGTGCCGATCAGCCCGTTGGTGGTGGCGCCGCAGATCGCGAACCCGCCGACCAGCGCCCAGAACGTCCGGGTGTGCGCGGCCTGGAACAGCGCCAGGATGGTGCGCCGGGCGGCGCCGGCGGCGACGACGGTGGAGTCCGCGATCTCCCCGTCGTCACCGCGAGCGGAATGTCCAGGGCTCGGGGTCGGCTCGGAATCCTTTGGCGTCAACGCATATCGCACCGGGTCGGCCGGGCCGGCGGGGACGGAGCCGTCTCGCGCCCCGGCGGTGGCCGGGCCGGGTTCCGGCGCCCCGTACGGCAGTACGCCGACGTCCGCCGGGTCGTTCCGCAGGAAGCACAGCACCAGCGGCACCACGGCCAACGCCGCCACCGAGACCAGCAGCGACGCGGCTCGCCAGCCGGAATTGTCGGCCAGCCAGGCCAGCAACGGCAGGAAGATCAACTGGCCGGTGGCGCTGGCGGCGGTGAGCACGCCCATCACCAGGCCGCGCCGCCTGACGAACCAGCGGTTGGCGATGGTGGCCGCGAAGACCAGCGCCATGGAACCGGTGCCCAGCCCGACGAGGACGCCCCAGCACAGCACCAGTTGCCACCCGGCGGTGACGAAGACCGTCAGCCCGGACCCGAGTGCCACCAGCACCAACGCAGTGCTGGTGACGGCCCTGACCCCGAAGCGGTCCATCAGCGCGGCAGCGAACGGCGCCATCAGCCCGTACAGCAACAGGTTGACGCCGACGGCCAGCGACAGCAGGCTGCGCGACCAGCCGAACTCGTCCTGCATCGGGACGATCAGCACGCTGGGCGCCGCCCGGAAGCCGGCCGCGCCGAGCAGGGCGATGAACGCGACGCCGGCCACGATCCACGCCGGATGCAATCTCTTCCGGCGCCGCTCCGTGACCGGCAGCCGCCCGGACGCACCGACCGCGCCCTGCCCGGCAGGGTGCAGATCACGAGCGGACATGGGTGCCTCGTCGGGTTTGCCTGAGCGTCAGGTATTCACTGGCGGGTGCTGGTCTGAAGGGACAGTAATCGAGTACGCTTCGCTCAAGCAAGTGTGATCGTGATCGCCTTGGGAGGAACGGTGCCGCTGCGGTCGGACTGGTCGTCGGACAACTGCCCGATCGCCCGCGCGCTGGATGTGCTCGGCGACCCATGGTCGCTGCTGATTCTCCGGCATGCCCTGCTCGGTGGCCGCCGTTATGAGCAGTTCCGGGAGTCTCTCGGGGTCGCCGACAACGTGCTGAGCCGGCGGCTGGCCGCCATGGTCGAAGCCGGCCTGCTGCGCAAGGTGCCCTACCGCGGCGAACAGCGGACGCATTTCGAGTACGCCCTCACCGAGGCCGGTGCGGACGCCCTCCCGGTGCTCAACGCCCTGGTGCTCTGGGGCGAAAAGCACACCGCGCCACCCATCCCCGGCGCCCGGATGGGCATCGTGCACCGGGCGTGCGGACAGGAGTCGACGACCACGGACCGCTGCTCGGAGTGCGGCGGGGACCTGCGGGCCGACGACGTCGAGTGGCTGCGCAGCTGGCGGACGCCGGCGCGGAGCCCCCTGGTGGGGGCGCGATCACGTGTCTGAAGACGAATCTGCCCGGAGTCCGGCCGCAGCGACGACTGCTCTCCGGCACCTCGCGAGGCGCGAATGCCGAAGTCAGACGAGGTCCACGGCGCAGGGCAATCCTGGTGCGCGGCTGAGCCGGCGATCGGCCATCCACAGTGGCACGTTGAGCCGCACGGCCAGCGCGACATACAACGCGTCGTAGAAGCTGAGGTTGTCTCGCATAGTCCAGGCCAACTCGCTCAGATTCCCCGTGTGCGGGTAGCGGACATCGACAATCGAGCTCGCGGTGCTGAGCGCTGTCCGAGCCTGCAGCAGCGTGACATCTCCGGCCCGGGTCCGTTTGCGCAGCACGTTGCCGAATTCGGCGTCGATCAGATGCGGCGCGTGACACGTGATCTCGGTGAGAGCTCGGCGCACGTGCACGGCGTCCGCGTTCCGACCGATCAGCGCAAGTGCCAGAACGGAAGCGTCGATGACCCTTTCGGTCATCGACGATCTTCGGTCAGGTCGCCGACAATGTCCTCGAGGGACGCCCCGCGGGAGTCCTCGGCGGCGAGCGCCGCTTCGATCGTTGCCAACGCTTCCTGTTTCGTACGCTGCGCGGCAAACTCGATCACCTGCTCACGCATGTAGGTCTGGATCGACTGGCCCGCCGCCCTGGCGCGGCGCCGAATCGTCTCGTAGGTGTCCTCGGGGAGTTCGCGGATCTGAATCGTGGCCACAGCGCCAATATAGCGCTGTAGCGCTGTCACGGCGCCGACGTCGGCGCCGGCCGCGACACCTAAGCTGCGGATACCGGACCATGATGACCGCCGATCCGGCAGACGCGATCGGAAGTGCAACGGCTACCGACCGACAGACGGGTGGAGGACGGATGACCGCGCAGGACGAGCCGCGCAGGGTGGCGATCGCATGCCAGGGCGGCGGCAGCCACACGGCGTTCACCGCCGGCGTGCTGGGCCGGCTTCTCCAGCCGGACGTGATGGCCGGCCACCGGGTCGTCGGTGTCAGCGGAACCTCCGGCGGCGCGATCTGCGCGCTGCTGGCCTGGTCGGCGCTGATCGACGACGACCCGCCGCGGGCCGCCGATCTGCTCGCCCAATTCTGGGCCGACAATTCGGCCGCCACGCCGGCCGAGCAAATGGTGAATACCTGGATGCTGTGGGCGGCTCAGCTCTCGCACTACGTCGTCACGCCGTCGGTCAGCCCGTACGACAATTACGCCTCCGTACTGACGATGGACCACTTGCGATCACTGCTGGAGAAGTACGTCGATTTCGACCGGGTCGGCCGCCGCGCGATTGACGACGGCGCCGAGAACCCGATGCTGCTGCTCGGCGCGGTGGACGTGATGTCCGGTGAGTTCAAGGCTTTCGACAGCAGGGCGGGCGAGATCACCGCCGACGCCGTGCTCGCCTCCGCCGCCATCCCGACGTTGTTCCGGTCGGTGCGGATGGACAGCGGGGTGTATTGGGACGGGCTGTTCTCGCAGAATCCGCCGGTCCGGGAATTGCTCGACACCGACCCTGATGAGATCTGGGTGATCCAGATCAACCCGAAGGAAATGCCCGCCGAACCGACCAGCCTGGTGGAGATCGCCGACCGTCGCAACGAACTCGCCGGCAACCTGTCGCTGCTGCAGGAACTGCATTTCATCGAGAAGATCGATTCCCTGATCGACACCGGCGAACTGGTCAGCAAGACGTACCGGCCGGTGATCATCAGGGTCATCGAGATGGTCAGGTCCAAGCAATCCCAGGCCTGGGGCGCTGCGTCCAAGCTCAATCGGGACCCGGCCTTCCTGGACGGGTTGATCGAGCACGGCAAGGCACGGGCGGAGCAGTTCGTCACCGCGCTGGCCTTCGAGAACGCCTGGCGCAGTGCGGATCGCGATCGGATGGTGGGTTTCTTCGCCGATGACGCGGAGATCTCGTCAACGGCCCCGTTCGCCGAGCGGCCCACCGAGGGCGGCACGGACGCGGTGCCGCGGTTGATCGACAACTGGCTGGCCTCCGGCCTGCGCGTCGATCCGACCCGCAAACAGATCGCCGGCGACACCGTGACCTGGCGGGTGCGCTCGTCGAAGGCAAACCCCGGCGATCGCAAGGTCGGTTCCGCCCAGGCGCGTTTTGTCGATGGCCACGTCGTCAGCTTCCGGCTGGGCCCGGTGCGCTGAGGCCCGAGTGCGGACTCAACAGCCGGGCCTGCTTCTAGACTATGATTCTAGTCTATGAGGACGATGTCCCTGTCTGATGCGAAGGCACACCTCTCCGAGGTCGCCGAGGAGATCGACCGCACTCACGAGCGGGTTCTGGTGACGAAGAACGGTCGTGACTACGTGGTGGTGATGTCTGCGGCAGATCTGGAAGCCATCGAGGCCACGCTGGTTCTGCTGGCAGATCCAGCCGCCCAGGAGCGCATCGCGCACGGCCGCCGAGAGATCGACGATGGATTGGCAATGGATCGGGGCACTATCGTGCGGATAGTTCGATCGGCCGGCGTTCACCAGCCTGATCACCGTTGAACTATCGGGTCATCGTGGCTCCATCGGCCGCTCGGAGACTGGCGGAACGCCTGCCGGAATCCGTGGCCGCCGCATGCGTCGAGTTCATCTTCGGCCCGCTGTCGGAGAATCCGCTCCGGGTGGGCGTCGCCCTCCTGCCGCCCTTCGCGGGCCAATGGCGCGCCCAGCGCGGCGAGTACCGGGTGCGCTACACGATTGATGACGATCACCAGGAGGTCCTGGTCCTCGACGTCGATCATCGTCGGGACGCCTATCGTCGGCCCTGAATCGCGGCGGTGAAATAGCACCCGCCCCAGCGCGAAGTCCGATCGCAGTATGACCGACAGGTAGATGCCCCCACGCTCGTCATCGACCTCGGGTTGTCGACGCTGGGTTCGGCGCTGTCGGTGCCGACCGTCACCATGGTTTGATGCAACTCGCCCGACTCGCGGCGACGTCCACGGACATCGCCGGCACCCGCTCCCGGCTGGCCAAACGACGCTTCATCGCGACCACGATCGCCGAGGCCGACCCCGCGGAGATCGAACTGGTGGTGACGTACCTGTCCGGCAGCCTTCGGCAACGCCGCACCGGCGTCGGATGGGCCTCGCTCAGCTCCATTCCGCAGCCCGCCGCGGAACCGACGCTGACCGTGCGGGATGTCGACGCGGCATTCGACGAGATCGCGGTGCTGGCCGGGGCCGGGTCGACCGCGATCCGGGCCAGGGCGGTGGAGTCGCTGTTCGCCCGCGCCACGGAGGCGGAGCAGCGGTTCCTGCGGGGGCTGGTCTTCGACGAGGTGCGGCAGGGTGCGTTGGACGCGCTGGTGCAGGACGGGCTGGCGGGGGCGTTCGGGGTTCCGGTCGCGGCGGTGCAGCGGGCGGCGATGTTGCTCGGTTCCACCCCGGCGACCGCCCGGCTGCTGGCCACCGGCGGCGTGCGCGCGCTGGCAGCGGTGGGTCTGCAGGTCGGCCTGCCGGTGCGGCCGATGCTGGCGGCCAGCGCGCCGGACGTGGCCGCCGCACTGGAGAAGACCGGCCTGCCGGCTGCGGTGGACGTCAAGCTCGACGGCATCCGGGTGCAGGTTCACCGCAGTGGCCCGCAGGTCCGGGTGTTCACCCGCAGCCTGGACGACATCACGGCCAGGGTCCCCGAGATCGTCGCCGCGGTGTCCGCGCTGCCGGTGCAGACGATCGTGCTGGACGGCGAGGCCCTGTCGCTCGGTCCCAGCGGGCGTCCGCTGGCGTTCCAGCTCATCGCCTCCCGCACCGCTAGTCACCTCGACCCCGCGGCCGGGGCGAGCGCGGTGCCGTTGTCGCTGTTCTGCTTCGACCTGCTGCACGTCGACGGCCGGGATCTGCTGGACGAACCGCTCAGCGAACGGATCGAGGTGATGCGGTCGGTGCTGCCCGCGGAGTTGATCGTTCCGCGCCACCTGGTCGGCGCGGAGAGCGAGGTGGTCGAGGTGTTCACCGAAGCGGTCGCCGCCGGCTTCGAGGGTGTGGTGGTCAAGAAGCTGCACGCGCCGTACGCCGCTGGGCGGCGCGACTCCGGCTGGGTGAAGCTCAAACCACGGCACACGTTCGACCTCGCGGTGACGGCGGCGGAATGGGGCTACGGCCGGCGGGAGGGCTGGCTCTCGAACCTGCACCTGGCCGCCCGCGAACCGGCCACCGGCGGCCTGGTCATGCTCGGCAAGACCTTCAAGGGACTGACCGATCAGGTGCTGACCTGGCAGACCGAGCAGTTCCTGGCCAGGGAGAGCCGCCGAACCCGCAGCACCGTGTATGTCGATCCGCCGCTGGTGGTGGAGATCGCCTGCGACGGGGTCCAGGCATCGGTGCGGTATCCCGGTGGGGTGGCGCTGCGGTTCGCCAGGGTGCTGCGGTATCGGCCGGACAAGTCGGTCGACGAAGTCGACACGATCGATGCCGTGGTGGCGCTCGGGCAGATGCCGGGTGCCAACGGAGATAGCGATAGCGATGGGGATTGAGTCGTCGACCGGCTGCATTTCGCGAGGCCGCGCTGGTCGACGCCTCCCTCCCTCGCCGGTGCCACCAGCCTCGGCGCCACCGCCGGACCGGTCAGCTGTCCCGCTGGGTCCAGGCGCGCCGCAGCGTCACCGGAGCGACTTCCAGGTACGCCGCCTCGATGATCTCCGCAACGTCGTCCCAGTCCTGCTCGACGTCCAGGTAAACACCCACCCAGCCGCGGCCGCCCACGTACGGGGGCACGAAGAAACGCTCCGGATGCTGCACGACCCAGCGCGACTGCGCGCCCTCGGGTGCGGCCGCCCAACACGCCACCCGCTCGTCGTGGTGATGATCGGCCATCGTCACGAACTGCTTCTTGACGAACCAGCACTGCTCCCCGTGGCTGAGCCGCTCGCTGGTCCCCGGGAACGACAGGCAGAGTTCGCGGACCCGGTTCAGCGCGGCCGCGGCTGCGGGCGAGGTCGGCCTGCTCACCGGCCGGCCGCGCTCGATGTCGGATCCGACCCTGCGGAACCTGGAATCGACCCTGGAATCGACCCTGGAATCGACACAGCCGCACCCTACGGGACTTTCGCGACTGCGCCCGGCCTTCGACGTTCAGCGGTGGTAGAGCTCCAGCGGCCGACCGTCGGGGTTGAAGAAAAACGTCATTGCTATTCCCGCGTGTGCGGGTCGGTGCGATGAACCTCGGTGAGCAGTTCGCAGCTCAGGACGTCGCAGTAGATCCGCTTGGACGCCTGGTGGTCAGCGGCGATGATGGCGATGTGGTGCACCCGATTGAGCTTGACGCCCGCAGTCTGCCGCATGCCCGGACGCTGCGTCCATGACGGCGCAAGCGCCGCCGGACGCTCCGCGCCGGCACCAGGTGTTCCAGTTCAGCCTGATGAGCGCCCTGCTCGCCGGCGTCTACGACGGCGAGCTCACCGTGCGGGAGTTGTTGCAGCACGGCGACTTCGGGCTCGGCACGTTCAACTCGCTGGACGGCGAGATGATCATCGTCGACGGAGGGTGCCACCGGCTGCGCAGCGACGGGAGCGTCACCCTTGCCGGGCTGGAGGCTCGCATCCCCTTCGCGGTGGTCACCGAGTTCACCCCGTCAATCACCGCGGAACTGCCCGCTGACCTGGTCCGCGACGATGTCGTCCGCTTCATCCGCCGGTTGACCCGGTCGGAGAACTACCTGTACGCGGTACGGGTCACCGGCCATTTCGCCTGGGTCCGCACCCGTACTGTCCGCCGCCAGGACAGGCCGTACCGACCGCTGGTCGAGGTGACCAAGGGCGAACCCGTGCAGCGTTTCGACGACATCGGCGGTGTTGTTGCGGGATTCCGAACCCCTTTGTACGAGAGGGGTATCGGCGTCCCGGGTGGCCACGTGCATTTCATCGACAACGCGCGCGAGCGCGGCGGCCACGTGCTGGACTTCAAGATCACCACGGCCAGCGTCGAATTGTGCCCGGCCACCGATCTGCACCTGGCGCTGCCGCTGTCCGACGCTTTCGGTCGGGCCGATCTGGATCCGGCAGATCTCGATCAACAGGTGCGGCAGGCGGAGGACCACCGCTAGAACCGGCTGACAAATCAGCGCTGACAGCGGAATCACGGTGATCAGGCCGACGAAGGCCACCGCCACGACGAATCCCCGACGTGCTGGGTGCGCTGGCCGACCTTGCGGCCGCCGGCCGACGCCCGCCGCCGCACCCAGGCAGCGTTCCTGACCTGGGCCTCCAGTCGCAGTTGACCAGCACGGCCGGCGGCTTTCAGTGGGTTCTCAGTGGCCGTTAAGCCGCTACGGGTCTGCTACGGGTGCCCAAGAAGCGCTCGACTGGAGATCCCGATGACGATCGCACCTTCCTTGACCTCCGCCGAACTGGCGGTAGCCATGGCCGCCGCCACCCGGGGTGACGTGGTGACCCCGGACGACCCGAGCTACCCGGCCGCCTGCTTCGGCGACGCCCCGGCGGGCGAGAGTGCACCGGAGATCGTCGTCATCGCCGCCGACGCCTGCGACGTGGCCGCCGCGGTCCGGCTGGCGGCCCGCAGCGGACGCCGGGTCGCTGTGCAGGCCACCGGGCACACCGCACCGGCCGGCGGGGTCGGAACGATCTTGGTGGTCACCCGGCTGCTCGCCCGGGTGTCGATCGATCCGGAGGCCCGGAGCGCGCGGGTGGGCACCGGCTCGAGCTGGCGACAGGTGCTGGCCGCCGCCAGGGCGTTCGGGCTCGCGCCGGTACCGTCGCCGGACGGTGACACCGCCCGGAGCCCGCGCCTTCGGACGTTTGCCTTCGCGCCCGATCACGTCCGCGAATTCGAGGTGGTCACCACGGCGGGCGCGATCCTGCAGGTCGACGCCGACCGCGACCCCGAGCGATTTGGGGCCCTGCGCGCGGGACGCGCCGCCTTCGGCCTGGTGACGGCGATGACGATCGACCTGCAACCGGCGGAAGGGCACTACGCCGCCGGACTGTGGTTCTCCGGGGCGGACGCCGGCCCGGTCCTGCGCCGCTGGCGGACCTGGCTCGCCGAGCTGCCGCCCACCTGCAGCACATCGATCACCCAACTGCGGGCTCCTGACTCCATCCGCCTTCCCGACCAATTGCGGGAGCAGGCCGTGCTGCACGTGCGTTTCGCCTTCCTGGGTGACCCGTCCGAGGGCATCCGGCTGCTCGCTCCGCTACGCACCATCGCACCGCCGCTCCTCGATTCCATGCAGGAAATCTCCTGGGGAGCAACGGATCGGGGCTTGCTGACAGCATTCGGGCCGGCCGGTACACCGATTCGTCGCGGCCACGGCGCGTCTGGCAGTCCCGGCCTTCAGCGAGAACTGGCGGTGGCGTCGACGCCTCATCGGCGCGCGCCGGTTGCCGGCGGCTGACCTCTCGATTCACCCGGTTCCCGGTACTTCCGATGTCGAAGGACCCCGAATACGACGGGGCTTCCGGCTGGACCCGACGCGGCTCGCGGAAGTAGCGCGTAGCGCCTGGGTGGTTCTCACCTTCCGGGACTCTCCAGACGTGCGCGCGGAGACCGGCTGGGTCGACCCCCGGCTGGGTGGGGCTAGCCCCACCAACGGGTGGCGGCGGCCCACCCCGGCGGTGGGCGACGCCCACCACGGCACGGCGAAATGGCCACAAGAAAACGACGGCCCCCGCCCCGGCAAGAGGGCGGATAACGCCCTGACCTGCGGCTTCGTCAATCCATAACGTTTTGCATGTTCCGGAAAGCAGCCCGGACCGTGATCGAAAAGGACACTCTCGTGACCACCATTCAGCTCCAGGGCATCCACTCCGCCGCCGCCGCCGAGACGCTGTCCAACCGGTTCGCCAGCACCGTCCTCGACCAGCCGGCGAGGGTTGCCGTGACGGCGGCCGCCGCTGCGATTCCGCCGATCACCGTCCTGCACCTGGAAGCCACCGAGGGCGTCGATCCGGTCACCTGGACCATCAGCGACTATGTCGTCAGCCTCCCGCATGGCATCACGCTGTTCGGCATGACTGCGGCCGCGCTGGCCATCGGCGGCGCCGCGCTGGCCCACGGCGTTCGGCCGGTGGCCGGCACCCGCGCCGTCCGCACCCTGCTGACCGTCTGGTCGGTCGCCGCGGTGATCGCGGCCGTCTTCCCGACCAACCTGCGTGGCGCTGAAGAGAACATGTCCTCGACCATCCACCTGGTCGCCGGCGGCGTGGTCTTCGCCGTGCTGCCCATCGCCGGATATCTGTTGGCCCGCAGTCTCCGTCGGGTGCAGGGCCGGAGTGTGGCCGGCACCGTCCTGGTCGCCACCTCGGCGGTCAGCGGCTTGCTCAGCACCGCGCTCATCCTCAACCGGCTGCCCGCCACCATCGGCATGCCAGAGCTGATGCTTCCCCCTGGCATCCTGCAGCGCGTCGCGGGTGGCCTGCAGATCGTCCTGCTGGCCGTCGCTGCGATCACCCTGCTGCGTACCCGGCAGCCGGCCATCGCTCGGTGACACCGGCGATCGAGCACCAAGCCGCAACCCGCACCGACCGGGCAGCAAGCCGGCGCCAACCGATGAACCCCCGACCACGACCCGCCATTCGGGTCATTTCCTGGGCAGGGCCCGCGGCATCCGCCGCGGGCCCTGGTCGCTGTCGGGGGTCGCCCTCGCGGTGGTGGCGATCCTGGTGCACCACGGGATCGTGTTCGCGCTGCCCTCGAGCGACCTCGAGCCGGGGGCACCCGCCATCGAATACGGCACCTTCACGATCGTGTCGGTGATCGTCAGCAGCGGTGCGCTCGCCGGATCCATCGTCCTCGGAGCCGTGCACTGTGGAGGAGGCTGCGGACGTCCACCGGCGATCGGCGCCTGCGGTTGCTCCGGATCGCCTCGTCCGCGGTCATCCTGGCCATCACCTGGTTGACGCTCCGGCTGACGGACATCTTCCTGTCGCCGACACCGTGGGTGTTCTACGTGGCGGTGTACCTGGCCTACATCGGGGTCTCGGTCAGCGTCGGCGTGGCGATCCTGCGCTACCGGCTGTACGACATCGACGTGATTCTCAGCCGGGCGATCGTGCTGGGGGTGCTGGCGGTGTTCGTCACCGTCGGGTACGTCGTGGTGGTCGTCGCGATCGGCCGGGTGCTCGGCGCGGTGAAGACCTCCGTGAACGGCTTGTTCTGGCCCTCGATCGTCGCGATGGCCCTTGTCGCGGTCGCGTTCCAACCGCTGCGCCGGTATGTCATGCTGCTGGGAGATCGGCTGATGTACGGGGAGCAGGCGGTGCCCTACGAGGCGCTGGCCGACCTCAGCCGGCGGCTGGCCGACAGCCCCAGTCCGGACCAACTGCCGAGCCGGGTCGCCGCCGCGGTGGGACGCGGCCGCGGTGGGACGAGCGGTCGGCGCGAGCCGCACCAGGGTGCAGCCGGGCAGTCCCGGTGACGACGGTTCGATCGTGCTCACCGCCTGCTGGCCCGATTCCGAGGCATCCGCCCAGCACGGCGCGACCGTCCATTGCCCTGTGCTCGACCGGGGTGAGCAGGTCGGCTCGATCACCGTGACCATGCCGCCTGGCCGCAACCTGCGCGCCGCGGAGTGCAGATTGGTCGACGACTTCGCCGAGCAGTCGGGGCTCGCTGTCCGGAATGCCATGCTGCAGGCCGAGCTTGCCGCCAGGGTTCGTGACGTGAACGCCCGGTCCCGCGAGCTGATCGCCTCACGCCGCCGTTGGTGGGGGTCGAGGACGAGGAGCGGGAGCGCCTGGCAGGCGCCATCCAGCGGCGGGTGGTACCGCATCTGTCGCCCATCGCCGCCGAACTGTCCGCCGACCTCGACGTCGCGGATCCGGAGCTGCCCGCCGTCCTGGACCGGCTCATCGGAAATGCAGAGAAGGCCCTGGAGGAACTGCGAATCGTGGTGCGCGGGGTGTTTCCGGCGCTGCTGCAACGTCGCGGCCTGGTCGCAGCGCTGTCCGCCCAAATCGATGCAACCGCCTCGACCGTAGCGCTGGATGTCGACGAATCCCTGAACGGGCGGTTGGACCCGGCGGTGGAGGCCGCTGCCTACCTGTTCTGCGTGGAGGTCGCCGCGTCCGCAACGGACGGTGCCATCCGATTGCGGGTGGCCGATGACCAGCTCTTTGCCGAAGTCCGGCGCGGAGCCACCGCACCCGGGCCGGGGCTCGGTGCCGGCGGTGACGGCGCGTCCCGGGCCGTCTGGCAGCACGCGGTCGATCGGGTCGAGGCACTGGACGGCCGGGTGACCGTCCAGCCCGCGGGTACCGATGCAGTGAGAGTCCGGGCGGTCATCCCGACCGACAGTCAGCCGAGCCGAGACCGGGTGGTCGCGGCCCAGACCTCCTCGAGCCGGTCCGGGCCGAACGCCGACTTGGGAACGTACGCGGAGGAGCCGCAGTCCGGGGTCATGTCCAGGAATTCGGCCTCGTCGTAAGAGGACAGCAGCACGACGACGACCTCAGGGTGAGTGTCGCGAAGCTGCCGACTGGCCTCGACACCGCTGATCCCTGGCAGGTTGACGTCCATCAACACCAGATCGGGGCGGAGCGAATCGACCGCGGCCAGCGCTTCCTCACCGGACGCGACGGCACCGGCGACAACGAAGGTGTCGGTCGATTCGACCACCGCCTCGGCCGCTCGCCGGAACGGCAGCTGATCGTCAACGATCAGCACCCTGATGGTGGACATCACTCACCGCCCTGCCCGACTCAGCGCCCTGCCCGTCCGCTGCTGTCGTTGATCTTCGCCGACCGGTCGGCGTCCTGCCATGGGGCTGGCCGCACGGCGGGAGGGTGCTGTCCCCCCGCAGCTGAGCTGGCCGGATTCCCCGAGGACGAACGGCGGCAAGGTCGGCGGTCTTGGTCAGCCGGGTTCGGCCGGTCAGCGGACGACGACACGCCCCTTTCCGATCACGGTGATGCCGCCTTCGCTGACCGCCAGCAGGCGATGGTCCTTCGGCGGGTTGACCCCGACGGTGGCGCCGTCGGCCACCACCACGTTCTTGTCCAGGATCGCGTTGCGCACGACGGCATCCCGCCCGATCCGCACGCCGGGCAGCAACACCGAGCGTTCCACTCGACTGCCGGGTTGGACGCGAACGTTGTAGGACACCACCGACTGCTGGACGGTGGACCCGGTGATGATGGTGCCGCCGTTCACGATGGAGTCCAGCGCCGTCCCGTACTCCCCGAACTTCGCCGGCGCTATCGAGCCGGGCAGCGTCAGAATCGGCCAATCGTCGTTGTACAGATTGAAGAATGGATGCGCGGCGGCCAGGTCCATATGGGACTCGTGATAATCGTCAAGGGTGCTGATATCGCGCCAATAGGAGCGGTCATGGTCGGTGGCGCCGGGCACGTCGTTCCTCGCGAAGTCGTACAGGTGCGCGGTGCGCAGATTCACGAAATAGGGGATGACGCTGCGACCCATGTCGTGCACGGAGCTCTCGTCGGCTGCGTCGGTCTGCAACGCCTGGATCAGCGCCTGCGTGGTGAAAACGTAGATCCCCATGGACGCGAATGCCACCGACGGATCGTCCGGTGCCGCGGGCGGAGCGACGGGCCTGCTGAGGTAGCCCGTGATGGTGGTGCCGTCGGCGGTCTGAATCACCCCGGCCCGCGATGCCCGTGCGAGCGACACCCGTATTCCGGCCATCGTGATGTCGGCACCACTGGCGATGTGATCCTCGATGACCTGCGCCGGGTCGATGCGGTAGATGTGGTTCGAGCCGAAAACGATCACATAATCCGGACCGTCGTCGTACAGCAGATTCAAGGATTGATAGACCGCATCGGCGCTGCCCATGAACCACCGCGGACCCAACCGCTGCTGCGCCGGAACCGGGGTGACGGCCGCGTCGAGCAGATGACTCATCCGCCATGCGGTGGTGATGTGCCTGTTCAGCGAGTGGGACTTGTACTGGGTCAGCACGAAGATCCGGCGGTACCCCGCATTGATCATGCTGGACAGCGCGATGTCGACGAGCCGGAAACAGCCACCGAACGGCACCGCCGCCTTGGCCCTGTCCGCCGTCAAAGGCCACAGCCGCTTGCCCTCGCTGCCGGCGAGCACCAGCCCGAGAATTCTCGTCTTGGCCATCAGATGCCCACCGTGCGCCGCTGCATGACGTCCTCTCGTGCACTCGGTGGACACTCGCGGGACCGAACGGCGCCGACGGTGGAGCGGGCCGGCGAGACCGCGGTTCGGGTGCTGACGACTCACCGCGGCGATGTGCAGGTCGACGCCCGTGGCTGCCCACGGATGCCGATGTGCTCGCACCATACAACCGGGCGAACCGGGCGAACGCAATGCCCCACCGGGCGAGCCCACACGACGCCGCGCTCGCGCGATGCCCGCCGGCGGTTGGTCGCGCGGATGAAGTGGTCGACTCGTGTCACACCTGTCCCACAACCGGCACGTTGAGCCGCACTGGCGAAGTTGATCCGCGCCACCAGGGTCGCGAACCGGCGGGCTCGGGCCGGCGGCGTTCGTGATGGTTCGCTGACCTTCCGCCGTCGCCACCGGCGATGTGCCGTTACCTTTCAGCTCCGGCCGGGTTCGACCAGCTCGGGGAACCCGCGCAGCCGCTCGTCCCAGTCGGCGCCGACCGGGGTGAGCCGGGCGATCCTGGTGTCGTCGGGTCGCCGCTCCAGCGCGACGGTCAACCGCTGGTCGGTGAGCTGCTCCGCGACGCCCTCGCCCCATTCGACGACCACCGCGCTGCGGCCCAGGTCGGTGTCCAGGTCGAGGTCGTCCAGCTCGACCGCCCCGGTCAACCGGTAGGCATCCACATGCACGAGCGGCACCGCACCGGCGTGAACCCTGGCGATGACGAAGGTCGGTGACATCACCGTGCCGATCACCCCGAGGCCGGCACCGATGCCCTTGGTGAGCGCGGTCTTCCCGGCACCGAGAGAACCGGTCAGGATCACCAGGTCACCGGCGCGCAGGCGCCGGCCGATGGCCCTGCCAAGGGCAAGAGTGTGCTCGACGGTCGGCAGGGTGAACGAGATCGGCGGGCCGTACTGCTCGGCGTCGTCCGGGACCCGGGCGCCGTTCGCGTCCTGCGCCGACGTCATCGCCGCACCTTCCGCCGTTTCACCGTGATTCCGCCGTAGCTGGTGGCCCGCTCCAGCATCCGGCGCAGCGCCTCGTTGGTCAGGTCGGGGTCTTCCATCATCGTCATGTGCCCCGCACCGTGGGCGATGACGAACTCCGCGTCCGGCAGCACATCCGCGATGGCCTGCGAGCGGGCCAGCGGGGTCAGCCGATCCTGGTCACCGGAGATGATCGCGGTGGGGATCCCCGTCAGCGCCGGCAGCGCAGCGGACTGGTCGAAGCTGAACAGCGTCGGTGCGTAGTCGGCGATCACCTCGACGGGGGTCGCGCTGATCATCTCGTCCAGGTAATCCACCAGTGGGCCGGGCACGTCCTTGGCGAAGCCGAGGCTCCTGGTCAGCAACCAGACCGCGTCCCGGCTGCCCGCGCGGCCCCGCTCGAAGATCGCCGGGTAGCGCACCGCGACATTGGTGATCGCCCGCACCACGGGGTTGCCCGTGGTCACCAGCAGCTGGTTGAACTGCGTCTGCCGCAGGTAGGTGGCGCCCGTGCAGATCAGCCCGATCCCGATCACCCGGTCGGCGAACAACGCGGGTTCCTGCGCGGCCAGCGTGAGGATGGCCATGCCACCCATCGAATGGCCGACCAGCACGATCGGCGCGTCCGACGCCGCGGTCGCGATCACATGGCGAAGGTCGGAGGCCAGGTACTCCATGGTGGAGTGCGCCGCCGGCGCCCGGGTGGACTTGCCGTGCGAGCGATGGTCGTAGAACACCATCCGGGTCGCGGGCGAACCGGGTTCGCCGGTGCCGAATCCCGGGCCGGCCAACCCGAGCCGCTGGAAGTGCCAGGACCCGGACCGCAGCGTCCAGCCGTGCGCGAAGATGATCGTCAGCGGTGCGTTGACCGGCCCGACCTCCTCGACGTGCAGCACCACGCCGTCCTCCGCGGCCACCGAATAGGTGCGGTCGGGGGTCAGTTCGCCGAGCAGTTCCTCGCGGGTCAGGTCGGTCAGCGCCGACCGGTAGCGCTTGACGGCCATCCGCTGCGCGGTGACACCGCCGAACGCGGCCGCCCCGATGATCCCGACCAGGCCGGCCGCGCCCAGGATCCTGCCAACGGTGCTCATCGGTCACCGCCTGGGTCGCCGTCGTTACCCATGCCCTCGTTGTCGTTGCCTGGGCCGGTTCCACCGCCGCCGACCGGCCCTTCGCCAAGTCCGACTCCGAAATCCGTTGCATCGTCTGCATTCTCGGATTCTCCGCGCACATACCGGCGCGGCACCCGCGGGCCGATCCTGGTGACGATCTCGTACGCGATGGTGTCGCAGACCGCCGCCCAGTCGTCCGCGGTCGGCTCGCCGGCGTCCCCCGGGCCGAACACGACGACGTCGTCGCCGGCCTCGACCACGTCGTCGCCGCAGTCGACCACGACCTGGTCCATCGCCACCCGCCCGGCGATCCGCCGACGCCGACCGCGCAGCCACACCTCGCCCACCGAGCTGGCGGCGCGCGGAATCCCGTCGGCGTAGCCGAGCGGCACCAGCGCCAGCGTGGTTTCCGTCGAGGTCCGGTACGTCAGCCCGTAGGACACGCCGTAGTCCGCGGGCACCCGCTTGGTCAGCGCGACGGTACCGCGCAGGGTCATCGCCGGCCGTAGCCCGGCCGGGGTGAGCACCGGGTTGATCCCGTACAGCCCGATGCCGCACCGGCCCATGTCGAAGAAGGTGTCGGGGTGGTCGAGCACTGCCGGGGTGTTCGCCAGGTGATGCCAGCTGGCCTGGATCCCCCTGCTCGCCGCGAGGCCGAGCGCCGCCCGGAACGCGAGGGTCTGCTCGGCCACCGACCGGTCGTGGGGGACGTCCGCGCTGGCCAGGTGGCTCATCAGGCCCACCACAGCGAGCCGGCCGGACCGTTCCGCGGCGGCGACGGCGTCCAACACGGCACCGAGATCGCGCGGGCCGACCCCGTTGCGTCCAAGGCCGGTGTCGATCTTCACGTGGATCCGCGGCTGACGTCCCGTCGACCCCGCGGCGAGCACGGCGGTCAGGTGATCAAGGCTGGAGATCCCCAGCTCCACGCCGGCGGCCAGCGCGGGCGCGACGTCCTGACCGGCGGGCCAGAGCCAGGCCAGCACCGGCGCGTCGATGCCCGCCGCGCGGAGCTCTAGGGCCTCCTGAGGCGTTGCCACGCCGAGGAAGCCCGCGCCGCCCGCCAGCGCCGCGCGCGCCGACGGCACCGCGCCGTGCCCGTACCCGTCTGCCTTGACCACGGCCATCAGCTCGGCACGCGGGTTGACCGCACGCATCCTGGTCAGCAGCAACCTGGTGTTCGCCGCGATCGCGCCCAGGTCGATGACGGCCTCGGCGCGGACCACCGGAGCCGTAGCTCCCGATGCCTGACGGGCCGCCCGGTCGGGTACTTCCGGCCGGTCAGCGACGATCACTGGATCGACCGAACTGCCCATCGAACTGCCCGCGGTACGACCGGTGCCCACCGAGCCCGGCGCTGCGGGCGCACGGTCGGGCTGCGCCGTCGCAGGAATGCTGGTGCTCACCCCACGATGGAATCACGTTTCGGCCCCCTGGCATCGGCACGTTGTGGATCAACGCTCAGGTTTCGCAGGCGATGCCGTCGCCGTCGCCGTCCATCTGCGCCCGATATCCGGGTTGCCCCCGATAGAGCGGGGCGGCACCGGCGGCGCGGGCGGCCGCGCAATTCGGGTAATACGCGTTGCCTGGGGTGGCGGCCGACGGTGGCTGAGCGGCCGGCGTTGCCGCCGCCGTCGTTGCTGCCCCCGTGCTCGCTGCCCCCGTGCTCGCTGCCCCCGTGCTCGCTCCCCCCGTGCTCGCGGCTGCCGGGGCGGGCGTCGTGGCTGGTGAGGTGCCACACCCGGCGAGCACCCTGGCCATCGCGTCGCGTTCGGCGGGCACCACCCACAACCCGTACCGGGCCTTGACCTGGATCTGCCGCGACACGTACCGGCAGCGGTAGCCGACGTGCGGCGGGAGCCAGGTCGCGGCGTCCCCGTCGCCCTTCGCGTCGTTGACCGGCCCGGACACCGCCTGCAGGTTCAGCGGGTCGTTGGCGAAGTCCTGCCGCTGCGCGCCGGTGAGCTGCTGGGCACCGGTCTGCCAGGCGTTGGACAGCGCCACCACGTGGTCGATCTGGACCGCTTCCGAGGTTGTCTCGCCTCGGACGAAGGCGATGACCTGATCGCTGTACGGGTCCGCAAGGGTGCCGGAGAGCACCACGCAACCCTGGGTCCCCGGTTTGACCTGCGGCGCCGTGATGTCCCGCCGCAGGATGTCGTTGCGGGTGTCGCACCCGTTGTGCCCGCCTTCCACGTCGACGTCATCTGACCACGCCTGGCCGAACTCGTCTCGGCTGTAGCCGGTCTTCGGTGCCCGGCCCTGGACCGGCAGGCCGGCCAAGACCTGGAGCGCGGCGCTGACGGTGTCCGCTCCGGCATCGGCGGGCTGGGACGACGGGGCCGGAAACATCGACGGCAGTACCGACGGGGACGACGACGGGGATGTCGACGGGGATGTCGACGGGGATGTCTCGGAAGCAGCAGACCCGACCGTGCCGGCAGGATCATCATCCACTGGTCCGCCAGTGCACCCGGCCACGGTGAGCAGCGCCGCGAGCGCGCCGGCGAACAAGCACCTGGACCGTTTCGGCGACCTGGCATCGCGTGGCGGGACCGGCGGCGCCAGAGCCGAGCTGTAGTGCCTCACCGCGTCGATCCCCCTCGGGGCGCCGCTCCGCGTCCCACCCCTCCATCATGCGGGTGAGGGCGGCACGGTGGGGGGACCACACCCGAACGGGGGTGGCGCGATTGACGCCGTTCAGAACATCCCTGGCCGTGCGGTTGTGGCGGCCAACGAGATCACTCTCCCCTCCACTGCGACCCGCGCGCGAGCGGTCGGCTGTTTCGGAAGGTGCCCGCGCCGCCCGGACGTCAAACGGATGGTGTGTGACCCGTGTCCGATAGCGGGGCGTCCGTCGAGGCCCCCTGATCAGGACCGGATCAGCACCGCCTCGGCGGATGCGCAGCCGAGTTCAATGACTCCCCACGCGCGGGCTGCGCAGGTGCTCCCAGAGCGCCTGCGCGCCGGCCTCGCCGGCCGCCTCGGCCCGCTGCCCGGCCCGGCCGTGCAGGTGCGCGCCGGCGGCCGCGGCCAGCAACGGGGTCAACCCGGACGCCAGCAGCGACCCGATGACGCCGGACAGCACGTCCCCCGACCCGGCGGTGGCCAGCCAGGAGGTACCGGTCAGGTTGACGGTGGCCTGGCCGTCCGGCGACGCGACCAGCGTGCGGTGCCCCTTGAGCAGGACGGTTGCGCCGCTGGCCGCCGCCGCGGCGCGAACAGCGGCCAGCCGGTCGGCAAGGTCGATGTCCGGGAACACCCTGGCGAACTCCCGGTCGTGCGGGGTCAACACCGTCGCCCGGCCGGTCCGCTTCCGTTCGGCCAGCAACGAGTGGGACTGCGCCAGCACGGTCAGGCCGTCGGCGTCCACCAGCACCGGAACATCTTGGGACAGCGCCCATCTCAGCTGAGCGGTGGCCGCACCGTCGGTGCCGAGCCCAGGCCCGACCACCCAGGCCTGCACCTGCCCGGCCGAGGCCGGGTCGTCCGCGGCGACCACCTCGGGCCAGCGGGCGAGCACCGCAGAGGCCTGCTTGCCCGCATAACGAACCATTCCGGGCCGGGTGCGGACCGCTCCACCGGTGCACAGCACCGGAGCACCCGGATAGCCCGGCGACCCGGCCAGGATGCCGACCAATCCGTCGGTGAATTTGTCGCCCCCCGGCCCTGGGGTCGGGATCAGCCTGGCCACCGCGCCGTCGGTCATCGCCGCCAGTTGCGGCGGGCAGCCGGACATGTCCATCCCGATCGGGTCGCAGACGATCGTCCCGGTCTGGGCGTCGGCGAAAAGCAGCCCGATCTTGATGCCGCCGAAGGTCACGGTGACGTCGGCCAGGAACGCCGGCCCGTTCACCCGGCCGGTGTCCGGCTCGATGCCGCTGGGCAGGTCGACCGCCACCCGCAGCGCGTGACCGGCGTTGGCGCGCTCGATCAGCGCCGCAGCCGGCTCGCGCAGCGGCGGCGTCGCCGCCAGGCCCACCACCCCGTCGATGATCACGTCGGCGCTGTCGACCAGCCGGCCGACGCCCGGGTCGTCATGACGGCAGACCCGCCCGCCCGCCCGGCGGAGCGCGGCAAGTCCGGCGGGGTGCGCCTTGTCGGGGTTCAGCAGCACCGCGGTGACAGCCATACCCCGGCCGCGGAGCATGGCGCCGGCATACAGCGCGTCACCACCGTTGTTGCCCGATCCGACCAGCAGCACCACCCGCTTTCCCGGGCGCGGCGCGGGCGTCCGCTCCACGACGGCCAGCGCAACGGCCGCGGACGCCCGCCGCATCAGGGTGGCATCGCCATCCCTGGCCAGCGCGGCCTTCTCGACGGCCCGGATCTGCTCAACCGAATAGGCGTAGATCATCTGACCATCCTGGTCCCTGACGGTCGGTCCGCACGACCCGGTCCACGACGACAGGGGTCGCCAGCGCGGCCGGGGTCGCCAGCGCGGCCGGGTGGCCTGTCATCCCAGCGCGATGACGACCGCCGCGGCGATGCCCGCGTCATGCGAGACAGACAGCCGCCAACCCGTGACCCCGGCGCCCGCCGCCGCAGCCGCGACCGTGTCGATCACGGACAGCACCGGCCGGCCGGAAGACTCCGAGATCACCCTGCAGTCATGCCACTGCATTCCGGCCGGCGCACCCAGCGCCTTGGCCACGGCTTCCTTGACGGCGAACCGCGCTGCGAGCGATGCGGGCCCGCGCGGAAGACCCGCGGCGGTGACCATTTCGTCTGCGCTGAAGAGTCGGGCGGCGAGCGCCGGGGTCCGCTCGAGTATCGCGGCGAAACGATCCACGGCGACGACGTCGATTCCGACGGAGATCACCCGCGCACCCGGCGGGATCGACGGCACCCCGACCACTACTCGACCGTCACCGACTTGGCCAGGTTGCGCGGCTTGTCGATGTCGTACCCGCGCGAGCGGGCGATCTCCGCCGCGAAGATCTGCAGCGGAACGGTCGCCACCAGCGGCTGGAACAGCTTGGGCACCCGCGGCAACTCCAGCAGAAAGTCGGCGAACGGTGCGACCGTGTCGTCGCCCTCCTCGGCGATGACGATGGTGCGCGCCCCCCTGGCCTGGATCTCCCGGATGTTGGAGAGCAGTTTGGAATGCAGCATCGGGTCGGCCTTCGGCGACGGCGTGATGACCACGACCGGCAGCCCCTCCTCGATCAGCGCGATCGGTCCGTGTTTGAGCTCGCCCGCGGCGAAGCCCTCGGCGTGCATGTAGGCGAGTTCCTTCAGCTTCAGCGCACCCTCGAGGGCGACCGGGAAGCCGACGTGCCGACCCAGGAACAGGATCGCCTTGGACCGGCAGATGTCGACGGCGAGCTTGCGGATCGGTTCCATCAGCGTCAACGTCGTGGCCACCGCCGCCGGCATCTCCGACAGCAACTCGAACTCGCGGGCCACCTCATCGCGGTACTTGGTGCCGCGGGCCTGCGCCAACGCGAGCCCGACCAGGTAATTGGCCGTCACCTGCGCCAGGAATGTCTTGGTAGCCGCCACGCCGACCTCGGGCCCGGCGTGCGTGTACAGCACCGCGTCGGATTCGCGGGGGATCTGCGAGCCGTTGGTGTTGCAGATGGCCAGCACCCTGGCTCGCTGCCGGCGGGCATGCCGCACCGCCTCCAGGGTGTCGGCGGTCTCCCCGGACTGGGAAATGGCCACCACCAGCGTTTCCCGGTCCAGCACCGGGTCCCGGTACCGGAATTCGCTGGCCAGTTCCACCTCGACAGGCAGCCTGGTCCAGTGTTCGATGGCGTACTTGCCGATCAGCCCGGAGTGGAACGCCGTGCCGCAGGCGACGACGAAGACCTTGTCGATCGTGCGCAGCTCTTCCTCACCGAGCCGCTGCTCGTCCAGGGTGATGCTGCCGTCGAAGTGCCCGAGAAGGGTGTCGGCGATCGCCTGCGGCTGTTCGGCGATCTCCTTGTCCATGAAGGTCGGGTAGCCGCCCTTCTCGGCCGCCGACAGGTCCCAGTCGACGTGGAACGCCTTGAACTCGGCCTCGCGCCCGCTGAACGAGGTGACCTCGTAGCCGTGCGGGGTGATCACCACGAGCTGGTCCTGGCCGAGCTCGACGGCCTCGCGAGTGTGCGCGATGAATGCCGCGACGTCGCTGGCCACGAACATCTCGCCCTCGCCGACGCCGATCACCAACGGTGAGTTCCGCCGCGCAGCGACCAGCATGCCCGGCGCGTCCGCGTGCGCGGCGACCAACGTGAATGCGCCGTCCAGTTCGCGGCACACGGCGGCCATGCTGGCCGGCAGGTCGCCGGCCGTAGGCCCCCGGTCGAACGCCTGCCCGAGCAGATGCGCGACGACTTCGGTGTCGGTGTCGCTGCGCATCTCGATCCCGCGCGACTCCAGGTCCTTCCGGAGGCTGACGAAATTCTCGATGATCCCGTTGTGGATGACGGCGACCCGGCCGGTCGCGTCGGTGTGCGGGTGGGCGTTGCGATCGGTGGGGCCGCCGTGCGTGGCCCACCGGGTGTGACCCATGCCGGTGAACCCGGCAAGCGCCACGTCGCCACTGTCGATGAAGTGTTCGAGATTGCCGAGAACGCCGGCCTTCTTCGCGGTGGCCAAACCGCCCGCACCGTCCAGCACGGCCACCCCCGCGGAGTCGTAGCCGCGATACTCGAGCCGCCGCAACCCCTCGAGCACCAAGGGGAGCGCCTGACGGGGTCCGGTGTAACCGACGATGCCGCACATGTGGTCAGGCTAATGCCTGGGTTGTCCCCTCTTGAGGTCCAACATCCGCGGCGACGGTCAGGTTCGGTCACCGGCAGTGGCGGCGCAGGGATGGACCGTGAGCACCGTCTGCGACGGCCACCCGGATCGTGTCGGCCGCCGCAGACGGTGCTCACTCAGGTGGAAGAACGACCCCGAAACCGGCCACCGCCAGCCGCAGCACGACCTGTCCGGGTGTGAGCAGATCGGCGATCTTCGCCGCGCTGAGCAACTCCAGTTCGGCCAGCCTGTTGCGGTACCGCTCCGGGCCGTCACGCCGGGCCACCTGCAACTGCTCGACGTTGAGCCACACCTTCTGCCGCGCTTCCTTCAGGAAGCGCTTCGAACCGAGCCGGTTCACCGGGTCGAGAACCCTGTCCAGCAGTGTGCGTGGGCCCAGCGCGTCGTCCTCCGCCGCCACCCGGGAAGCGAGCACCGCATCGATCCGCTCGTGGTCGCGCCGGCGCCGCGCCATCAGCACCGGGTCGGCGAAGTCGTCGTCGCTGATCACCGCGAGCAGCGCCTGCGGCAGGTCGTAGTTGACGTGCGCATTGATGCCCAGCAGGACGTGCCTCAGCGGCGGCAGGTCGGCGGGTGCGTCGAAGGCCAGCCGCCAGGGCCGCGGCACCCCTGGGTCCCGGGCTTGCAGCACGCCGGGCTGATCGGCGGCTGGACGATCGAGGGCTGGAAGGTGGACGCCTGGGAGATCGATGCCGGTGACGTCCGGGTGACCCGCCCGGGCAGAGCCGGCGAGGTAGGCGTCATAGGCACGCAGGTACAGGTCGGCAAACACGACATCCCATCGCTCGACCCATTCCGGGTCCTCGAAACGGGCGTCCTCGATGGCGGTTCCGACGGCCCTGGTGGTGCGGAAATAGGTTTCGGCGAAGACGCGCCGGTGCGCGACTGCGGGCTTGATGTCGGCGATCCGCCGCTGCATGGCATCGAGCACCGTGGCGACGGTGCGATCGTCCGTGGTCACCATGTCCGTCCTTCGGAGCCGGACCGCCGGTGGCTCGCCGGCGCCGCTACGGAATGTCGTGCTGGGCCGGCCGTCCGGTGGGGCTGGCGCTCCGAACAGCGTAAGAGCACCATTGAATTCCTGTACCGCCGCGGAGGCCTGCATGTCCAAGACATCCACCAGCGCATCGACCGGCACCTCGACAGGCACCTCGACGGGCACAGCCATTCGGAGCTTCGACCCGGTTCTCGTCGGCCGGCGGGAGTGCGATGCCTGGGCCGCGTACTACCGCCGGGAATGGGTGCCGTTTCTGCGCGCGGCGATCGGAATGGTGGACGCCGGGTTCGGGATGGGGCGGCGCCGCACCCTGCTCGGCGCCTGGTACGTGCTGCGGGCCAATCAGCTGTGGGCGCCCTATCCCGACAACGATCCGGACGGCGCCCGCGAGCAGATGCGCAGGTTCTATGCGCTGGTCTTCGCCGACGGGCATCCGCACCTGGATCCGATCCGTGCCGCCAGGCTCGAGGTCGAATGGTGGCGGGTGCACCGGATGCACCAGCATGCGGACGACGTCACCGAGGACGAGTTGACCGCGGCGCTGGTCGAGCTGTACGCGTACGTCTATCAGGTCCGGGCCACCACCGTGCGGGACGCTGCCCGGCTGCGAGTGGAGGCGATGGACTGTTCCGACCGTTGGGTTGCCGCCGGATGCGATCTCGGCGACCCGTTGCTGGCTCAGGAGCGGCTGCTGCTGGTGGCGTCGTACGCCGCGCTGCGGGACGCGATCGATCGGGTGTGACGATTGGGTGTGTGACGATTGGTGTGACGGGCCGCGGCGGGGTCGCGGATCGCGGATCGCGGGCCGGAACGCGGACGCAGAACACAGGCGCGGGCTGGCTTCTCCCTGCGTCACGGCCAGCCAGTTCGGCTGGGCGAGCGCGGCCCCGCGCCACCCCCACTCAGCGCCGGCAATAAGGACACGGCGCCGAAATAGGTTGGCGCCCAGTCACGAAAACCGGCGCCGAGTCACGAAAACCGGCGCCTCAGTCACGAAAACCGGCGCTCAGCGAGCCGAACCACCAGGGCCAGCCCGGCGGGGCCACCCCAGCGGGCCCAGGCCCCCGCTTGGCCGGCCCGAAATGCACGCGGCCCGAAGCGTCAGGCCTCGACCGGGCGCCCGCCCCGCGCCAACGCGGCCTGCGGGTCCACCACCGGCGGGGCGGCCCCCGGCTCAGGCGTCGAATACCCGGCGCGGTCCTCCGGCGCGGAAGCGGCCACGGCGCGGATGTCGGCCCACGCCCGCAACGCCGCGATCTGCTCGGCCTGGGTCACCGACAGCGGTACGGTCTTGTCGATCTCGTGCAGCAGGTCGTCGCCGGTCAGCGCGCGGCGCTCGTTGAACGCGTCGAAGCACGCGGCTATCACCACCTGCTCGATCTCCGCCCCCGAGAACCCCTCGGTGGCAGCCACCAACGCCGCCAGCAAATCCTCCGCGACGTCCAGGGAGCCCAGCGCCGGACCGGCCTTCAGCCGCGCCTTCAGGTGCAGCTCGAAGATCACCGTGCGCTCGGAGTCGGTGGGCAGGTCGATGAAGAAGATCTCGTCGAAGCGGCCCTTGCGCATCATCTCCGGCGGCAGCAGGGAGATGGTGTTCGCGGTGGCGATGACGAACACCGCCGCGGTCTTCTCCTGCATCCAGCTCAGGAACGTGCCGAACACCCGCGCCGACGTCCCGCTGTCCCCGGAGCCCGACGCCCCGGACGCGAAACCCTTCTCTATCTCGTCGATCCACATCACGCACGGCGCAATGGCTTCCGCCGTGCGCAGCGCGGTGCGCATGTTCTGCTCGCTGGCGCCGACCAGCCCGCCGAACACCTTGCCGATGTCCAGCCGGACCAGCGGCAGCGACCACGCCGACGCCATCGCCTTGGCCGTCATCGACTTTCCGCAGCCCGGAACCCCCGTCACCAGCACACCCTTGGGCGCCGGCAGGCCGTAGGCACGGGCCTCGTCCATCCATGACCCGTTGCGTTTGCGCAGCCAGGTCTTCAGGTTCTCCAGACCGCCGATGTCGTCGAGCCCGATCGAGGAGGAGACGACCTCGAGCACCCCCGACTTCTGCACGATCTGCTTCTTCTCGTCCTGCACCAGCACGATGTCGGCGTCGGTGAGCCGGCCGTCGTCGACCATCGCCCTGGCGAAGGCGTTCTCCGCCTCGAACAGGGTCAGCCCGAGCGCGGCCTTGGCCAGCCGCTCCCGGCCGTCGGAGCCGAGTTCGGTGCGCAGCGCACCCGCGGCGGTGTTGCGGGTGATCATGCCGTCAAGCGTCGAGCGGATCTGCGACTCGGTAGGCAACGGGAAGTCGACCAGGGTGACCAGCGATTCCAGCTCGGGCGGGATGCGCGGCGTCGGCGAGATCAGGATCAACGTCCGGGGCACCGGGCCGTCCTTGTAGTACCGGACGGTGTCCTTGATGGCCCGGACCAGTTGGGTGTCCGGCGGCGTGGAGTTCGAACCCAACCACGGATGCAGGTCGAGGAACACCACCACGCTCGGCATGGTCAGCGCCGCCGCGGCGGTCAGTGCGGCATGCGGAGTACGGGTGTCGGTGTTACCGGCCTGGCCCAGCGCGGCGAACCCGTTCGCCGTCGACCAGGTGTAGACCTGCCGCGCGGGCGCCACCAGGTTGCGGTTACCCACCACCGCGGCGATCTCATTCAGTGCCCGGGACTCCTCGGCGGTCTGGATCGACAGCAACGGGAAGCGCGCCCGGATCAGCCGCCGCAGGCTCGTCGCGAAGTCGTCCGGGTCGCCCGAGTCGCCCGAACCCGAACCGGCCACGCCCACGTTTGCCATCGGCCAACTCCCTCGCCTGCGCCCAGCGGTCCGGGCACGTGTCACCGCCCCGGCCACCGGCTACTGTACGAGCACGGTTGTGGGGCCGGCCGCGAGTCCGCTGCACGCGGGCCGCGGCGGGCTGAGAGACTCGCAGCCCGACAGTGGTGCAGACAGGGCAGCAGCTCAGGCACGGCACCGCGCACCACATCGGACACCGGAGGACAGATGGCCAGGCGCCCGCCGCCCCCCAGCATCGATCACCCGACGCTGGAGTATTTCGCCTACCGCGGGCCGCACCGGGTCGCCACCGGCAGCCTGGCCCCGGCCGGGCTCCCCGGGGTGGTCTTCGCTCCGACGTCCGGCCGGCGACTGCCGATCGTCGCGTTGGGTCACGGCTGGCTGCAGTCCGCCGACCGGTACGCCGACACCATGCGGTATCTCGCGTCCTGGGGCATCATCGTCGTCGCTCCGAACACCCACCGCAGTGTGTTCTCCTCTCAGCAGGGCCTGGCGCTTGACCTGTCCAGGGCGCTCCGGGCCGTCGCACACGGTCAGCTCGGCGGCGGTCGGGTGCGCGGCGACCTGCGCCGGATGGGCGTGCTGGGTCACTCCACCGGCGGCGGCGCGGCGGTGCTGGCGGCGTCCAAGGACAAGGCGATCAAGGCGGTCGTCACGGTGTCCGCCGCGGAGACCAAGCCATCGGCCGTCGAGGCCGCTGGCCTGGTCGAGGCGCCCAGCCTGCACCTCATCGGCGGCGACGACACCTTCGCCATGTCCGACGGGGAGCGCATCGCAAAATCGTGGACCGGCCCGGCTCAGCTCCGGATCGTCAAGGGCGCCGGGCACCTCGGGCTGGCCGAGGGCAAGAACTGGACCAACACGCTGACCGGCACCGAGGGCGACAAGGGCATACAGCGGGTCACCCGGATGCTGGCCTCGGCGTTCTTCATCAGATACCTGACCGAGGCCCCTCAGCTGGCGGACGAGCTGGAAGACAAGGTCCGCGGCGCCACGTTGGAGGAGTTGGTCGACGAGGAGGAAGAGGAAGGGTCGTCCCCAAAGGGACACCTCGCCGTCGGCTGACGGGCCGGTAGCGCCGGCGCGGCCTCCAGCCCCGGCGGCGCCCCGCCCTGGGCGCGGATCAACTTCGCCGGCGCGGCCAAAGTCGTTGACTCGCTTCACTTCCGTCACTTAACCGGCACGTTCGTGCGCGCGGTTCCTCAACGCTCCCCGACGATGCTCAACGCTCTCGACGTTGCTAAACGCTCTCGACGACCTTCGCGACCCGCGCGGCGATCGACTGGGCCAGTTCCGGGGTGCCGGCCTCCACCATCACCCTGACCACCGGCTCGGTCCCGGACGGCCGCAGCAGCACCCGGCCCGACCCGTCGAGCTCCGCTTCGGCCTTCTCGACGGCCTCGCTCACCAGCGCTGACGAGGCCACCGTGGCCTTGTCGCCGACCCGCACGTTGATCAGCACCTGCGGGAACCTCGTGACGATCGTCGCCAGCTCCGCCAGTGGCCGGCCGGACGCCGCGACCGCCGCCATCAGGTGCAACGCGGACAGCAGGCCGTCACCGGTGGTGGCGTGGTCGGACAGCACGAAGTGCCCGGACTGTTCCCCGCCGAGCGAGAAGCCGCCTTCGCGCATCTCCTCCAGGACGTACCGGTCACCCACCGCGGTCGTGCGGACCGTGATGCCGGCCTTGGCCATCGCCTGGTGGAAGCCGATGTTCGCCATCACGGTCGCCACGACGGTGTTCTGCGCCAGCCGCCCGCGCTCGCGCAGGGTCGTGGCGAGCAGCGCGAGAATCACGTCGCCGTTGACGTCGGTACCGTCGGCGGCGACCGCCAGGCACCGGTCGGCATCCCCGTCGTGCGCGATGCCCAGATCGGCGCCCTCGGCGACGACCGCCTTGCGCAGCCCGTCGAGGTAGGTCGAACCGACACCCGCGTTGATGTTCAGCCCGTCCGGGCTACCGCCGATGACGATGACCTCGGCCCCGGCCCGCCGGTAGACCTCGGGGGCGAGTTCGGAGGCGGCGCCGTGCGCGCAGTCGACGACGACCTTGAGACCCTTGATGGGGTTCGGGGTGGCAACCAGCAGGTGGTCCAGGTAGCGGCGATCGGCGTCGACGGCGTGCCGGATCCTGCCGACACCCTCGCCCGTGGGCAGATCACCGGGGTAGAGCATGGCCTTCTCGATGGCGTCCTCGACCGCGTCTTCGAGCTTCAGCCCACCGGCCGCGAAGATCTTGATGCCGTTGTCCGGCATCGCGTTGTGTGAGGCGGAAATCACCACGCCGAGGTCAGCACCGAGGTCCTCGGTGAGGAACGCCACGGCCGGGGTGGGCAGCACGCCGAGCAGCAGGACATCCACGCCGGCGGAGGCCAAACCCGCCGCGACGGCAGCTTCCAGCATTTCGCCGCTGGCCCGGGGATCCCGCCCGACGACCGCGAGCGGGTGACCCGACGGCTCCGGGCTGGCCACTGCAACCTTCGACCGGCCGGGGACCTCGCGGCCGGCCGGCGGCAGGTCCGGGGCCACCGGTCGTCGCTCCACCAGGACTTTTGCGGCGGCCGTGGCCAGACTCAACGCCAAATGCGGGGTGAGGTCCGCGTTGGCCAGCCCCCGAACTCCGTCCGTTCCGAACAGTCTGGCCCCCACAGCCGCCCCCTTCACCTCAGCGCTTGGAGTACTGAGGCGCCTTGCGCGCCTTCTTCAGTCCGTACTTCTTGCGCTCGGTGGCCCGCGCATCGCGGGTCAGGAACCCATTCTTCTTCAGGACGGGGCGGTCGGCATCGTCAAGCTCGATCAGCGCGCGGGCAATGGCCAGCCGCAGCGCACCGGCCTGGCCGGTCACGCCACCACCCTCGAGGCGGGCGTGCACGTCGTAGATCTCCGCCTTTTCCAGCACGACAAGGGGTTCCTTGATCAGCTGCTGGTGCACCTTGTTCGGGAAGTAGCTGTCCAACGTCCGCCCGTTCAGGGTGAACACACCGGAGCCCGGCACCATCCGCACACGGACGATGGCCTCCTTGCGCCGACCGACGGTCTGCACCGGACGGTCGACCGCCACCGGGAGCACCGCGGCGGGAACGACCTCGGGCAGTTCCTCGACGATGACGACCTCGTCATCACCGTCGGCACCATCGGCAATGTCGATGACGTCGACGACGTCAACATTGCCGTCGGCCTCGTCGACGACCAACACGTCCTCGGTGACGTCGGGGAACTCGGAGTTCTGGCTCACTGACTGACTCTTCTCGCTGTTCCGGGTGTGGTTCTGGCTGGGCGGGGTGTTACTGGGCAGGACGCGCGCAAACGTCGGCGTGGCGCCAGCGTCACTGGGCGACCTGGAGGATCTCGTAGGGCTGGGGCTGCTGCGCGGCGTGCGGGTGCTCTGGGCCGGCGTAGACCTTGAGCTTGCGGCCGAGGGAACGGCCGAGGGAGTTGTGCGGCAGCATGCCGATCACGGCCTTCTCCACCAGCTTCTCCGGCCTGGTGTCGAGCAGGTCGCCGACGGTCTGCTTGCGCAGGCCGCCCGGGTAACCGGAGTGCCGGTACAGGAACTTGTTGTCCCGCTTGTTGCCCGAGACCGCCACCTTGCCGGCGTTGATGATCACGACGAAGTCGCCGGTGTCGACGTGGGGTGCATAGATCGCCTTGTGCTTGCCGCGCAGCAGCTGCGCCGCCTGGCTGGCGAGCCGGCCGAGCACGACGTCGGTCGCGTCGATCACATGCCAGGCATGGGTCACATCGCCGGGCTTGGGGCTGTACGTGCGCACGGGTCTGCCTCTTCGTTGTCGTCACAGTTGCTGCGGTAAGTCGTACCTGGGGTTTCACACCCCGCGTCTGTCGGTGCCACGCGGTCAGATGCTCGCTTGGGGCACGAGATCAAACCTCACTGCAGTGCCACTACATTGCCGTCGGCGTGGGTGACAGTCGCACACACGCCAAAACGGCCGCGAGCAGCCGCGCGGCACACCGACTAACGAGACTACCTCGCTGGCGAGGACAAGGTCAAAGCGGCGTTCAGTTGGTGAGCGCGGTCGCCGCACGCCAGCCAGCCACGCAGATGCTCACGAAGCACGCGCGTGGCTCACGCCGCGCGCGATCCACCTGCTGCGGCACGAGCAACGCACCCACGCCTTGAGCAACGCCCAACTCCCCCCTCGGTTCGGCGCGCCCGCGGCGTTCCTACCGCGTCAGGGTGGATCGCCCGCCTGACCCACCAACCAGGTACGGGCATCGGCGACCGCCTCGATGGTCGACTCGCCGAGCACCTCGGTGGCCTGGAAGACCTTGACGGTGCCGGCGTTGTCCTTCACCTGAGCGTGGTGGAACTGCGCCATCATCTCCGGTTCAACACCGGACAGATACAGCCGCCCGCCGGACGCGGCGAGTTGTTGGGCGTAGCCGGCGGTCACCCCGAAGAACGTCGAGCCGAGCGAGGTGCGGCCACGCAGCCGCAGCACCACCACCGGATGATGCGCGCCGCGGGGGTCGGGAAGCTTGGTGCCCAGCGTGCGGGCGCCGGCGTAGAGCAGGCTGCCGTACACATCCAGCACCACGGGCCGGTCGTCCGGCAGGGTGGCCGGCGGAGGGTGCTCCAGCAGCCGACCGTCCCCGGTTGGCTCCAGTTGCACGACCCGCAGCTCCATCAGCTCCTTGTTCAGCTGCAGCAGCAGCGAGCAGAACACGCCCACCCCCACCGCGGCCGCCACCGGCAGCGCCAGGGTGGCGCCGAAGGTCACCAGCAGCGCGATCTTCCCGGTGTGGGCGGTCTTCCAGACCACCGCGATCTCGCCGGGCCGCAGCGACTTGACCGCCGCGAAGATCAGCACGGCACCGAGCGTCGGCATTGCCACCGCGCCGACCAGCCCGGACAGCGCGACGAGGATGACGAGCATCCAGAGCCCGGCGAAGACCGACGACCGGCGGGAGCGTGCCCCGGCGGACACGTTCAGCGCGGTGGACCCGACCGACCCGCCGACGGGGGTTCCGTGGAACAGCCCGGAGAGGAGGTTGCCAACGCCCTGCCCGATGAAATCGCCGTTCGTGTGTGACGGCGAGCCGTCCGGGTTCGGCGCCGATTCGGCAACCCCGGCGCCCTGCACCAGCGCGATCGCGGCGATCGCCAACGCACCGGTGACGACGCCGATGCTCAGGTCCGACAGGTGCGGAAGAGCCAGCGGCGGCAGGCCGGTCGGGATCGCACCCTCGTCACTCACCGTGGCTACGCTGGTGTTGCGGAGGAGCGCGACGATCGCGGTCGGCACCACGACGGCGACCAGCGACCCGAACAAGGCGAACCTGGTGCGCGCCAACCCGAACAGCACCAGCAACGCGCTGATCCCGACAGCGACTGCGGCCCAATTGATGTCACCCGGGTGGGTGGCGATGTACCAGGCCTTCTGGCTGGCCACGCCGCCGCTGGCGTTCACCCCAAGCAGGTCGGGCAACTGGCCGATGACGATGTTCACCGACACCCCGGTCAGGAACCCGAGCATCACCGAGCGTGACACGAACCGGATGTATCGGCCGAACCGGATGTATCGGCCGAGCCGCAAGATCCCGGCCGCGATCATCACCGCGCCGGTCAGCATGGTCAGCAGGACCAGGGCGCTCGCTCGCTCGCTCCTCGGCGCCGAACTCCTCCAGCGCCGATCCGGCGGCCAGCGACGCGGCCGTGGTGGTGGTGGTGACGACCATCATCGTGGTGCTGGTGGTCAGGCCACCGCCGATCTTGCCGGCGAACGAGGCATAGAGGCCGTACGCGGGGTGGACGCCGACCAGCACGGCCGTGGCCATCCCGTCCTGCACCGAGCTGATCGCGCCGGGCAGGCCCGCCAGTGCGTCGGCCTTCAAGTCGGCGCGGCGGGGCCGGACCCCGCTCAGCCAGGTTCGGAATCGTTGTGCCGCAGCAGCTCCCGCACGGGGTGCCGGTGCGCCTGCCTCGGCGTCACCGCGATCAGGGGCGTCGTGCGGCGCCCGCTCGTCACCGGCACCGTCCATACCCACTGCGGCCTCGCTCCAGATCCTCTCCGGTGATCACACCGTAGGGAGCCGGGGGCCAGCTGGTCATCATCCGGCCCGCATGACAGCGCCATCTTGCACGCACCCGAGATCGCGGCCGACGGTTCCGCGCCAGGGCTGACGCCCCGCGTTCACTGAGCGGCCAGCCAGTTCGACCGGCGACGCCCGTGACCTTCGCCTCTGGGCTGCGGGCAGCGATGCAGACACGGTGGAGTCGGCAAGTCCGAGGAGTGTGCGTCCATGACCGTCGCAAGATCGTCGGGTGATGTCCGGAGCCTGGGATCGGTCGGCGCCACGATCGACCGCGCGAGCCCGGCCGACCTGGTGATGCGGCCATAGACACCGGGCCGGTCCCCGAGCAACTGGGCGCACTCCTGCTGCTGGACAACGGATCCGACCCTGGACCCGGACGCGATGCTGCGGGTGATCGCCGATCGGGCGACGACGATTCCCCGCCTGCGGCAGCGACTGGTGTGGCCGCCCGCCGGGTGTGGCCGACCGGTGTGGATCGACGACCCCGGCTACCACGCCGACCACCACGTCCGCCGGCTCCGCTGACCCGCGCCGGGTGACGAGCAGGCACTGCTCGACGTTCTCACGAGGATTGTCACGACACCGCTGCCGTTCACCAGCCCACCGTGGACCCGGGGTGCTCGTCACCGGATTGGCCGACGGGGCAGCCGCACTGATCTTCGTGCTGCACCACGTGCTGGCCGACGGCATCGGCGGGCTGGCCGTGCTGGCCCGGCTGGTGGATCAGCCGCACCGTCCCGCTGAGCTCTTGCCCAACAATTTTCCGGCGCCTGCGCCGTCGTGGGCGATGCTGGTGGCCGATGCCCGGGGCGAACGGCGGGCGGCGCTGTCCCGGCTCGGAAGGACGATCCTGGGCCTGCGCACATCGTTGTCCGGGGCGGGTGGCCGGCACGCCCCGGCGGCCGCGCCGTGTTCACTGATCGCCCGCACCGGACCCGGTCGCCGGCTGGCGGTGGCCCGCGCCGATCTCGGCGCGCTGCGCAAGGCTGCCCACCGGCATAACGGCACCGTCAACGATGTGCTGCTGGCAGCGGTCGCCGACGCGCTCGGCGCGCTGCTGCAGCGGCGCGGTGAACGCGTCGGCACGTTGAGGGTGACCGTTCCGGTTGCCGCCCGCAAGACCCCGACCGGCGCGGTGCTGGGGAACGAGGTGGTGCCGTTGGTGGTCGGACTGCCCACCGGCGGGGATCCACGCACACGTATCGAGCGGATCTCAGCGATCGTCAGGGCCGCCCGCGGCCGGCTCACCGGACCCCCGTTGGTGGTCCTGCTGGGCCCGGTGTTCCAGGCGATCGCCGGGTTGCGGCTGTACCGGACATATCTCAATCACCAGCGGCGGTTTCACACGTTGGTCAGCAACGTCAAGGGGCCCAAGGCGAAGGTCAGCATCGGTCGTGTCCCGGTCCGTGAGCTGGTCGGAGTGTCGGTGGCCGAGAGCGGAAACGTCACGGTCAACTTCCTCGCGCTGTCCTACGCCGGGTCGCTCACCGTCACCATCGTCGCCGAGCCGGATCTGGTCCTGACCTCGAAGAACTCGCGTCGTTGTTGCAGGCCGAACTGGACGCCCTGACCAACTGACGTCCGCTCCGCACGCTCGCCCTACGCCGCCGGAATACCGGCGAACGGCGGCGAGTTCCCACCAGACGGACGACCCATTGACCCGCGAATCGAAGGAACCCGATGGCCGACAAGCCGATCAGGCGGCCAGGGCCCGACCATCCGATCCGGATCGAGCAGAATCCCGCTCGGATCACGGTCGCGGTCGACCGGCAGGTGATTGCCGATACCAGCAACGCGCTGACCCTGTGGGAGGCGAACGACCCGCCGGTGCAGTACATCCCGCTGAGCGACGTGGACATCCGCCTGGTGCAGCGGACCGATCACTACACCTATTGCCCGTTCAAGGGCGATTGCAGCTACTACGCGGTCCCGGCCGGCGGACCGCGGACCGTGAACGCGGTCTGGACCTACGAGGCGCCCTACGAAGCGGTGGCGGCAGTCAAAGATCAAGTGGCGTTCTACCCGAACCGCGTCGAGATCTCCGAGGCGGTCCCGACCCGGTGATCGCGGGCTGAGGGAGCACAGGTGCGGCGCGGGCGGGCCGGCTGGCCGGGCACCTGGTGTGGCCGGTCACCGAGCGCTGCGCAACGCCCGGGTCTGTTCGGCGCGCCGGGCCAGGTCGGCGTCGGGCGGGTAGCCGACAGCCACCAGCGTCAGGCCGTGTGCGGGCGCGACGTGGATGTCGGCGGTCCTGCGAGCCGTCGCCAGCAGGGCCGCGGGTGCGTCGGGATCAGTCCGGTGCTGCCCGACCGCGATCAGCGCGCCGACCAGCGACCGGACCATGGAGTGGCAGAACGCGTCAGCGGTGACGTCGACGATCACCTCGTCACCGACGTCACGCACGTCCAGTCGCTGCAGGTCCCGGATGGTGGTGGCACCCTCGCGAGGTTTGCAGTAGGCGGCGAAGTCGTGCAATCCGAGGAGCGGGGCCGCGCATGTCGCCATCGCCTCGATGTCCAGGTGGCGGCGCAGCGCCAGCACGAATTTGCGATCGGCCGGTTCCACGCCCCAATCCGCTGTGCCGATCCGGTACGCGTAACTGCGGCTCAGCGCGGAAAAGCGTGCATCGAAGCCATGGGCCGCTGGATGAGCTGATCTGACCCGCACGTCGAAGGGCAGCAACCCTGCCAGCCGACGCTCCAGTCCCCGGCAGGCCGCCACCACACCGGAACCAGGCAGGCCGCGGGAGTCCCTGCCGGTCGCGGGCACCGAGTGAGGCGTGTCCCGGTCCGTGCCGCTGAGAGCGTCGGGCGAGCCGCACTCGTCGTCCTTCTTCAGGTGCTGTGGGACCAACGCCATCAGCCGGTCGACTGGGACGTCCACATGCGCGACCTGGCCGGTCGCATGCACTCCGGCGTCGGTCCGGCCGGCGACCACCAGCCGCGACTCTCGACGCAACAGCGTGCGGAGCGCCTCGGTGAGCACGCCGGCCACCGTTCTTCTCCCCGGTTGGACCGCCCAGCCGGAGAAATCGGTGCCGTCGTAGGAGATGGCCAGCCGGAGCCGGACATCGTCATTGGCGACTCTCACCGCGGCAGTCCTCCCCGCTTGTGGCTGATCGCGCCCGTGTTGCGAATCGACCATCACAGCATGCGGGACGGCCGACGGACTCCGCGCCGATGGCGCACGGCGCGGGAAGTCGCCAATTTCATGGCGGAGCACAACGGGGGCGGGCCGGCGTTTCCGCCTGCCCGCCCCCGTCGCTGGTGCTGGGACTGGGACTATTTGGTGTCGTCGGCGCCTTCGGCCGGCGCCTCGGTGGCCGCCTCGACGGCCTGGTCGGAGCCGCTCTCCCGGTCCGGCGCGTCGTCGGCGGGCGCGTCGTCGGCGGGCGCGTCATCGGCGACTGCCCCGTCAGCCGACGGGAGAACCTCGGTGTCCTCGACGGCGTCGAGCGCGCCCTCGGCCGGAGCCTCGGTGGATGCTTCGACGGCCTGCAGCGAGGCGCTTTCCCGATCGGCGCTGTCCTCGTCACCGGTGGCGCTGTCCACGTCCACAGCGGCGCTGCCGGCCGCGAACGCTCCGGTCGAGGCCGCGACGCGGGCGCTGCGGTCGCCGGCACGCGGCGTCGATGCCCGGCGGGTCACCCGTGATGCCGCAGCGGACACGGTTTCCTCGTCGACCAGCTCGATGATCGCCATCGGCGCGTTGTCGCCCTTGCGGGCGGCCGTCTTGATGATCCGGGTGTATCCGCCCTCGCGGGTGGCAAATGACGGGCCGATGTCCGCGAACAGCTTGTGCACCACATCTTTGTCACGGATGGTCTTGAGCACTTCGCGGCGGGCGTGCAGGGTGCCCCGCTTCGCGGAGGTGATCAGCTTCTCCGCGTAGGGCCGCAGCCGCTTGGCCTTCGCCTCGGTGGTGGTGATCTTCCCGTGCTCGAACAGGGATTGGGCCAGGTTGGCCAGGATCAGCCGCTCGTGCGCGGGTGATCCGCCGAGACGGGGGCCCTTGGGAGGGGTAGGCATTGGGTGGGCATCCTTTGAGTCGTTGTCCGGGTGGAGGGATCCACCTCGGGTGAGGCGGCCGCCCGGGAGCGAACTCCCGGGCGCCGACGGTTTCCTATCCGTGTTCAGCAACGCTGCTGGCGCAGGGCCAACATCCCTAGGGGATGCAAAACACTGCTGCGCAGGGCCATCCCTATGGGATGCAATCCCCCTTGACCACCAACGTTGCCGCCCACCCAAACTCGGGTGGACCCAGGCCACGCGCTCTTCACTACTGGCGAAGCCAGTCCTCCCGACGGAGTCGGGAGGGCGAAGCGAAGCGAAGCCCTTGCAGTTATTCAGTTTTGTCGAGCCCGGCGAAGCCGGTCCTCACCTACTGGCGGAGCCAGAGATCAGATTTGTTCGGTCTCCGCGTAGTCGGTGTCGTCCGACGTGTCCGTGCCGACGCCGCCGCCGACGACGCCGTAGCCGCCGTCATCGGTGTCGTCGTTCCAGTCGGTGTCGCCGTAGGCCAGGGCCGCCGCGGCGGGATCGAAGCCGGCCGGCGAGTCCTTCAGCGACAGACCCATCCCGGCGAGCTTGATCTTGACCTCGTCGATCGACTTCTGCCCGAAGTTGCGGATGTCCAGCAGGTCGGCCTCGGTGCGCGAGACCAGCTCGCCGACGGTGTGGATGCCTTCCCGCTTGAGGCAGTTGTAGGAGCGGACGGTGAGGTCCATCTCCTCGATCGGCAGCGCGAACGCCGCGATGTGATCGGCCTCGGCGGGCGAGGGCCCGATCTCGATGCCCTCGGCGTCGATGTTCAACTCGCGGGCCAGGCCGAACAGCTCGACCAGGGTCGTGCCGGCCGAGGCCAGCGCGTCCCGCGGGGTGATCGACGGCTTGGTCTCGACATCCAGGACCAACCGGTCGAAGTCGGTCCGCTGCTCGACACGGGTGGCCTCGACGCGGTAGGTGACCTTGAGCACCGGGGAGTAGATCGAGTCGACCGGGATGCGGCCGATCTCGGCACCGACGACCTTGTTGGGCGAGGCCGGCACATAGCCGCGGCCCCGCTCGACGACGAGCTCGATCTCGAGCTTGCCCTTCTTGGTCAGGGTGGCCAGCTGCAGATCCGGGTTGTGCACGGTGACGCCGGCGGGCGGCGCGATGTCGCCGGCGGTGACGTCACCGGGACCCTGCTTGCGCAGGTACATGGTGACCGGCTCGTCGTCCTCGGAGGACACGACCAGATCCTTGAGGTTCAGGATCAGCTCGGTGACGTCCTCCTTGACCCCGGGGACGGTGGTGAACTCGTGCAGCACACCGTCGATCCGGATGCTGGTGACACTCGCGCCGGGGATGGAGGAGAGCAGGGTGCGCCGCAGCGAGTTGCCCAGGGTGTAGCCGAATCCTGGCTCGAGCGGTTCGATGATGAACCGTGATCGGTTCTCCGACACAACTTCTTCGGTCAGTGCGGGGCGCTGGGAAATCAGCACGGTGGTGTTTCCTTTCGCAGGTGACGACCGCTATATGACGTCACTTCGGTGGTGGTGCGACGGCCGGTCCAACGGCCGCGTTCCCCCTTGTCGGCGCGGATCAACTTCTACGGCGCGGATGAAGTCGGCCAGTTCTGTGACTGGTGTGACGCAAGTCAACGACTTCATCCGCGCCAGCGAAGTTGATCCGCGCCGAGCGAGGGACGTTCTCTGGCCGAGTTCGCACACCCCCATTGGCGAAGCCAGTCCGACCGACGAAGTCGGGAGGGGCGAAGCGAAGCGGAGCCATGCAGTTGTCAAGATTCTTTCGAGCCCGGCGAAGCCGGCCCTCACCTACTCGCGGCAGCGAGCGTTTACTTTGAGTAGAACTCGACGATCAGCTGCTCGGCGACCTGCGAATCGATCTGCTGGCGCACCGGCAGCGAGTGGATCAGGATCGTCAGCGACTCCGGAACGACCTTCATCCAGGCGGGAATCGGGCGATCGCCGAAGGTCGCGCGGGCCAGCTCGAACGGAAACAGCTCGTTCGACTGCTTGCGGACGGTGATGATGTCGTACTGCTCGACGCGGTACGAGGGCACGTCCACTCGCTGGCCGTTGACCAGGAAGTGACCGTGGGTCACCAGCTGACGGGAGGCGCGGCGGGTCCGGGCCAGCCCGGCGCGGTATACGACGTTGTCCAGCCGGGACTCGAGGATCTGCAGCAGGGTTTCACCGGTCTTTCCGGGCCGGGATGCGGCCTCGGCGTAGTAACGGCGGAACTGCTTCTCCATGACGCCGTAGGTGAAGCGGGCCTTCTGCTTCTCCTGCAGCTGTGTCAGGTATTCCTTTTCCTTCGTCCGAGCGCGACCGTGCTGGCCGGGCGGGAAGGGGCGGCGTTCGAACGCCATGTCGCCGCCGACCAGGTCGGTCTTCAGGCGGCGGGACTTCTTGGTGACGGGTCCGGTATATCTAGCCATTACTGTCCAATTCTCCTTTCGTCCCGCTCAGACCCGGCGCCGCTTGGGCGGCCGGGTTCCGTTGTGGGCCTGCGGGGTGACGTCGGAGATCGCGCCGACCTCGAGACCGGCGGCCTGCAGCGAACGAATGGCAGTCTCGCGACCCGAGCCCGGGCCCTTGACGAACACATCCACCTTCCGCATGCCGTGCTCGATGGCCTGACGGGCGGCGTTCTCGGCCGCCATCTGGGCGGCGAACGGGGTGGACTTCCGGGAGCCCTTGAAGCCGACATGGCCGGCGGAGGCCCATGAGATCACCGCACCGGTGGGGTCGGTGATCGAGACGATGGTGTTGTTGAACGTGCTCTTGATGTGCGCGTGGCCGTGGGAGACGTTCTTCTTCTCCTTGCGGCGGACCTTCTTGACCGCACTGGCACCCTGACGGGACTTGGGGGGCATCGGATTACCTTGCCTTCTTCTTGCCGGCGATCGTCTTCTTCGGGCCCTTGCGGGTCCGGGCGTTGGTCTTGGTGCGCTGGCCGCGAACCGGCAGATGACGGCGGTGCCGCAGGCCCTGGTAGGAGCCGATTTCCATCTTCCGGCGGATGTCGGCCTGCACCTCGCGGCGAAGGTCGCCCTCGACCTTGAGGTCGGCCTGGTCGATCGCGTCACGCAGCGCGAGCACGTCCTCGTCCGACAGGTCCTTGGAGCGCAGGTCCGGGCTGATGCCGGTGGCCTTGAGCAGTTCGAGGGAGCGGGTTCGCCCGATCCCGTAGACGTAGGTGAGCGCGATCTCCATCCGCTTGTCGCGGGGCAGATCAACGCCGACGAGTCTCGCCATGTGGCGCGGTACTCCTTTGTCGTGCCCACAGGTGTCGGTCGCGTCCCGTCCCGGGATTCCGGGCCCCGGCCTGTGGCCCGGGGGTGTCGCACGTCGTTCCGGCCAGAGCCGGACGGGTGGATGGTGACGCGATGGTGGGTGTCACCGGATATCCGGTGACGGAGTGCGGCGCTGACCGGGATGGCCCCGATCAGCATTGCCGCACGGACGTCAGTTGGCCGAGGTACTCAGCCCTGACGCTGCTTGTGCCGCACGTTCTCGCAGATGACCATGACGCGACCGTGCCTGCGGATCACCTTGCACTTGTCGCAGATCTTCTTGACGCTCGGCTGAACCTTCACTGCCGTCCTCATCTCTAGTACCGGTGCCGGCTTGTCCGCACCGGACCACGCGCGCCCGGTCGGGCGCGCTCCCTATCGGTCCCCGGAGGGCCGATCGACCCGGGCTCGCGCCCAGGCCCGCCCCTGAGCGGGGGCGGCTGTCCTTGTTTGTTTACTTGTAGCGGTAGACGATCCGACCGCGGGTGAGGTCATAGGGCGACAGCTCCACGACCACGCGGTCCTCGGGCAGGATGCGGATGTAGTGCTGCCGCATCTTGCCGCTGATGTGAGCGAGCACCCGGTGCCCGTTCTCCAACTCCACGCGGAACATGGCGTTGGGGAGGGGTTCGACCACCCGACCCTCAACCTCAATGGCCCCGTCTTTCTTGCCCATATCCTCCACAATCCACTGAAAAAGCTTGTGTACTTCCGCCGTGCCTGTGCACGCTGTGACGGGCCCTCCCAGACGCCTGTGACAGGCCGTCCGATCGAGCCTTTCCTCGTGCGATGGGTGCGCAGGAATACCGAATTCTCGGCCCGGCCGGTTGAGTGCAGCACCAAACCAGCACGACTCGCGCGCCGACGTTCCACTCTACGCCGGTACAGCGGCGAGTCCAACTCACCCGCTGCACGCCGTCTTGACGGGCTCCCCCACCGTCGGCGAGCTCTGTCGAAATGTGTGTGCGGCCTCCGTGATTAAGACGCTTCCGGCCCGATGGCATTCCATGCTCACGCCGGGGTGCTCGCGGCGCATCCGCCCGGCTCCGGACCGCGCGGATGAAGTGGTCGACTTCTGTCACAGTGGTCACATTTGCACCGCCGTTCATCCGCGAGGACGATGTTGATCCGCGCTCATCAGGGGGTGACCGGGTTGGCGGCCGACAACGACGTCATCTTCGAATACGGCTACGTCTGGCTGCCGTACGCGGTGGCCGCACTGATCCTGTTCGCGCTGGGGGCGGTCGCGCTCATCCGCTCCCGCCGCAGGTCCCCGCGCACCGCAGAGGTGCTGTTCATCAGCGGCGGGGTGCTGGCGGTCGCGGCCGGGGTGATTCTCGGTCTCGCCGACGGCGCCTCCGAGAGCAACGGACTGGCGAGCATCGACCCGCCGTTGTGGTCGTTCATGATCGATCACCGGACTTCCGCCCTGACGACCCTTGCCGTCACGGTCACCACCCTGGGCAGCACGGTGGCGATGGCTCTGATCGCCCTGGCCACCGTCGTATTCCTGCTTGTCAAGCGGCGACGGGGCGATGCCGCTCTCGTCACGGTGGTCGCGGCCGGTGCAGGCGTGCTCGTCCGGTTCGGCAAGGCAACGGTGGGCCGCGAACGACCGCCCGTCGATTTCCGGCTGGTTGCCGAGACCAACGAGTCCTTCCCGTCCGGCCATGCGCTGGCGTCCGCGGCGATTCTCGGCGCGCTGCTGGTCGTTCTGCTGCCCGCGATCCCCAGCGCCCGCGGCCGCGCGGTGGCCATCGCCGCCGCCGCGATCTTCGTGACGGCCATCGGGCTGTCCCGGCTCTACTTGGGCGTGCACTGGGCCACCGACGTCATCGGCGGGTGGGTGATCGGTTTCGCGTGGCTGTATTTCTGCCTGACCGTCCGCCGAGTCTGGCGACGCCGGGCGTCCACACCCCCGGTCGACCGGGCCGGCTCGGCGGCATCCGACCCGGGTGGACCGGCCACGTGACCATGGGTAGTCGGCCAGATCGGGAGTTCCACATGCTCCGGTCGGGACTGGCGCCGCCACCAACGCGGTGACGACCCCCGGTTGGTCCTATGGCTGCAGGCCGTCGAACCAGTTTGACTGGACAAACGACCGGGTACTCCGCCATGTGACCGCGCGCATCCCGCGCACCTGGCAATGGAAAGAGGACCGGATCATGGTGCTGGCGATTGTTTTGATCGTGCTGGCCGTACTGTTGGGGTTGGGCGGCCTGGTGTTCACCGCGCTCAAGTGGCTGCTGATCGTCGCGGTGGTGCTGCTCATCGCGGGCGCCGTCGCCGGCTTCCTGGCCCGGGGAAAGTCCACCAGGGTGCGGTAACCGGACCGGTCTCACCAACCCGTCTCACTACCGCCCCGGCCCCCGGGGCATCGCAGCGATGACGGCCCACAAGCGGCCCCTGGCCGGCCGGTGCCAACGCGCAGGCCCGGCCGGTCAGGTGGCCACCACACCGCGACAGCAACGCTCTTCAGGGCGCGGCCCGAGCACCACGATCCGCGGAGTACGCCGACGGAGGAGCGACAGATGCCGAACCGAGAAGCGAGACGATGAGTACGCCTTCACCGACCGACGCGAACGAGAACCGGCCACCCGGTGCGTCCAGCGAAACCCGGTCGACCGCCGGCGACGCGGAAACCTGGGTGCACCAACCGATACCGGAAGCCGGCGCTGTTGACCCGACCCCACCCGAGGGCACCGTGCTGGCCCGCCAGCAGCAGCGTTTCGGCGGTATGAAGATCGGCTCAGCGTTCTTCGGCTGGCTGACGGCCACCGGGATGGCCGTATTGGTGATCAGCGTGCTGGCCGCCGCAGGTGTCGCGTTCGGCGTGGCCACCAGCCAGAACGTCGATCAGGCGGTCCAGGAGTCGCAGGTCGGCACGGCCACCGCGCAGACCGTCGGCCTGGTCGGCGCGATCGCCCTGTTGGTCATCCTGTTCGTGGCCTATTTCTGCGGTGGCTACGTGGCCGGCCGGATGGCGCGATTCCACGGCGCACGCCAAGGCCTCGCGGTCTGGTTGTGGGGCATCGCGATGGCGGTGATCATTGCCGGGATCGCGTGGATCGCGGGCTCCCAATACGACGTGCTGGCCCGGCTGAACCTCCCGCGCATCCCGGTCAACGAGGGTGACGTCACCGCAGTCGGGCTGATCGCGATCGGTGCCGCGCTGCTCACCGGTCTGGTCGGTGCAGTGCTCGGCGGCCTGGCCGGCATGCGTTTCACCGCAAGGTTGACGCCGCCGATCTCGACACACCGGCCGGCAGCGCGTGAGAGACAGTGCCTGATGGAGACCGTGCCTGATGGACACCGTGCGACCGACACCACCACACCGAACCGCCCAGCCAACGGATTGCGCCGACCGATTGCGCAGTGCCAGGAAATCCCCGGTGGATCAACGTGTCTGGCCCTTTGAGGTCGCGGGGCAGCCACAACGGGCCGCAAGCGTTGATCATCAACGTCCGTGACCGGGACCGGTCCGGTCGAGCAACGCGGGCATCTGCGACATCGGCATCGGCCGGCCGGTCGATACGGTCGGGCCGCCGCCGAGGCGAACGGCCCTGACCATCTTTCTGGCCGGTGCGGACGATCCTCTGGCCGGTGCGGACGATCCTCTGGCCGGTGCGGACGATCTTCTGACCGGCGCGGGTGGACGTCGAGCATCGCCACTGCGCCGGGCATCGCAGGCGGGCCGCGGAACCGGCCATGTGGTGCAAGAACGACGACGCCGGCGTCAGCGGACTGCACTGACACCGGCGTCGGATGACGAATCTCGGACATTGCCCACGACGGCACCGCACATTCGGCACCGGCCGACCACTCACTCGCTGTCGGCGCTGACCAACCGCTCGAACGGGATTGGTCTTCGGCGGCGGATCCCCAACCGCCCGTTAGCAAGTTAGCCTGGCCGAGCGGCTAACGCGCCCGGGATTCCGGTGTGACCATCCATGTCCCCCCGGAGCGTTTCGTTCCGTCCGCGATCGGGAACTCGCGGCCGTGCCCAACCAGAGTCGGCAGGTCGGATGTTCGCTGTCAGAACCCGCACAGCCGAATGGAATCCGCGCGACGTCGGCACGGGGCCGCGGCGAGTCTCCGTTCATGGCGGACCCGAAATACGCCTCTCGCTGGCGGCGACGACCGGGGAACCGGACAAACGTCGTTAGGCTGGAGCGGTGATGCGACTGCGCAGGACCATGATCGGCCTCGGCTCGGTCATCGTCATGACGCTGTCCGGGTTGGCGGCCTGCACCCAGCAGGAGAGCGGTAAGGCCGTCCCGAGTGCACCCGATGGCGAGTCGACCGCATTGACCCTGCCGACCGAGGACACCTTCCCGACCGACCAAACCCTCCCGACCGAGGACACCTTCCCCACCGACGAAACCCTCCCGACCGACCAAACCCTGCCTACCGACGAAACCCTCCCCACCGACGAAACCTTCCCGACCGACCAACCCCTGCCGACCGACCAAACCCTCCCCACCGACGAAACCCTGCCCACCGACCGCGGCCCCACCGACAGCGCTGACCCAACGAACCCGGCCGACACCGGTGAGCTGACCGCACCGGACACGGCGACCGCACCGTCATCCGGCACGACGACCACGCCGAGCACCTCAGCGTGGTCGGCGGGACCGAACAAGGCCAGAGGCACGCCGGTCCCGGTGTTCCCCGATTCACTGCCCGACTGGCGCCTGAACAACTCCTGGGACGCCACCAGCCGAGCGACCGTCGCTGACTGGACCCCGGCAAAAGGCCCGGACAACGGGGATTTTCCCTCGACCGTCAACGGCTGTGACATTCAGCGATTCCTGGTGAGGTGGCGCGCCAACGACGATCAGGCGCGGATAGAAGCCCGCTGGATCAATGCAGCCGGAATACCCGGCCAGCCCGTGGCCGGCCACGCCGGCTGGTTCGACCTCGACGGGTGCACGACACCGCAATTCAGGTTCGTCACCAGTGACGGCATCGCCACCCGTTCATCGGTCAGTGTGTCGGTGCAGCAGTATTTCCCGGCGCGATGAGCCCGGCGATCATGATCATCGGCCGCACCGCCAGCTTCGATTCGTCGGCTTCAATTCATCAGAGTTGATTCATCCGCTTCGATCCATCAGCTTCGATCCATCGGCTTCAATCCATCGGCTTCAATCCATCGGCTTCGAGACGGTCGACCGCGACCGTCTTTCGTGACCGGGCCGACCCTGAAGATCACTGAGCGGGCCGGTCGGGCCGCTCGCAGACAGTGTGGCCGCACGCCGCGCCGGACCCGGCACATGCAACGCCGCCAGCACCGCATCCGCCCGCTGGGTGAGCGCGGACCTTGTCAGCAGCGAGACGGCGATCATGGTCGCGAAGGCGGCCGGCACCGATCCCACCGCGGGCTGGCCCAATAGTCCGGCCAGCGGTCCGGGGAAAGCACCCGCAAGCACCACGGACACCGTCAGCGCTCCCAGACTGAGCCCGCCGACGACGATCAGCCCGGCGACGGCGCCTGCCGTCGTCAGCCCCCGCCACCAGATGCCCAGCACCAACAGCGGGCAGAACGTCGACGCGGCCACCGCGAATGCCGTGCCGACCACCTGGGAGATGTCCAGGCTGCTGGTGGGCAGCGCCATCGCCAGCGGGACCAGCCCGGCGACCCCAGCGGCCCACCGGAAATCGCGGACGCGTCCGCGGAGCACATCCGTGGACAGCACTCCGGCGGCGGCCACCACCAACCCCGATGACGTTGCCAAGAACGCAGCGATCGCACCCGCGGCGACCAGCGCGGCAAGCAGGTTGCCAACGGCGCCGCCCACCGCGACCGCCGGCCATTGCAGCAGCATCGAGTCCGCCGATTCGCCGGGCGCCGGCGGCGGCATCAGCTGGTGCATCAGTACGCCGGCGATGGTCGGGAACAGGTAGAACGCTCCGAGCAGCGCCGTGACCCTGACCGTGGTCGCCCGCGCCGACCCGCCGTCGGGCGTGGTGTAGGACCGCACCAGCACGTGCGGTAGTGCCATCAACTTGAACCAGTGCTGGAACGCCTGCACCAGCGTGATCGAGCGCATACCGCCGGCAACCACGTTCGCGGTGACCACCAGCGCGACCGCGACGATGCCGACCCACCGCGGCAGGCCGGTCACCTCCTGCAGCACCAGGCCGGCGCCGTGCAATTGCGGCACCAGATAGAGCCAGGCGATCGCCAGCACCAACCCCCGTGCACACCGCGCGCAGCCGCGGCGACCCCCAGCGGATCTGCGCGAAGTCCGGCACCGTGTACGCCCCCGAGCGGCGCAGCGGAGCGGCGACGAACAGCTGAAGCGCCAGGTAGCCGGTGGTGAACCCCACCGGGTACCACAGCGGTTCGGGACCCTGCACCGCGATCAGCCCGGCCACCCCGAAGAATGACGCCGCGGACAGGTATTCGCCGGAGATCGCAGCGGCGTTCCAGCCGGGCCGAACGGTCCGGGAGGCGACCAGGAAGTCGCTGGTCGTGCGGGCCATCCGGACCCCGAATGCGCCGATGGCGCCCGCCGCGACGGTGACCAGCACGATCGCGATCAGCGAGAGTGTCGACGAGCCAAGGGATGTCGTGTCCGTCTCGGCGTGCAAGGCACTCATCCGCGGCCGAGCAGGTCGGTGAAGTCGCGTTCGATCCGCTCCGCCTGCCGCCGGTGCAAACGGGCCAGCAGGTACACCACGGGGTAGACGGCCGCACCCAGCACCCACCAGGCCAACGGGACACCGAGGATCCGGAAATCCTGCACCGCCGGCAGCGCGAACAGGATCGGCAGTGGAGCGAACAGCAGCAGCGCCACGCCGGCGATGCGCAGCGCAGCAGCCAGCTGCGCCCGGACCAGACCGCGGACCAGCTCACGGCCGATCTTGGTCTACTCGGTCACTTCGACTCCGCGACGCACCGGCGTCGGCACCGGCCTGCGGTCCGCCAACACCACCCGGACGCGGCGCGGCGGGCGGTCCGTCACCGGCCGATCACCGGACGCCCGATCGTTCGCTCACCCGGCCATCATCGAACAGCCACAGGCCCTCAGCGGCCCGGCCGCCGTCCCGCCAGCAAACGCTGCTTGAGACTCTGCAGGTGCCGCCGGCTGACCGGAAGGTCGGCCATCACCGGCTGCCCGCTCACCCGGATGCGATAGCCGCTGTCCACCGCCCGCAGCTCGACGATCCGATTCAACGCGACCAGGTAGCCGCGGTGTACGCGCACAAAGCCTGCCGGTTCCCATTCGGCTTGCAGCACCGCCAACGGGGTGCGCAGCAGGTGGCTGCCGCCGCCGGCCATGTGCAACCGCGCGTAGTCGCCCTGCGCCTCCGCCCAGCACACCGCGGCGCGCGGCAGGAACCTGGTGGTCCCGGCCAGATCGACAGCGATCATCTTCTCCTGGGGTGGGTCGGCCTGAGCGGGAATGCCCCGCGCCGGACCGCGCAACTGCTGGACGTTGGCTGCGTCCCGGGCGGCGCACAGTCGGGTCACCGCCTCTGCCAACCGTGCGGCGCGTACCGGTTTGAGGAGGTAGTCGACGGCGCCGATCTCGTACGCCTCGATTGCCCGATCGTCATGGGCGGACAGGAAGGCGACCACCGGCGGCCTTGGCAGGTTGGCGATCACCCGGGCCAGATCGACGCCGTCCCATCCCGGCATCGCGATGTCGAGCAGGACCGCTTCGGGAATCGGGTTGTTCGAGTTCGGCTGCAGCACGCGGAGCGCGTCGGCAGCATCGCGAGCGGTCAGCACGGTCGACACCCGAGGATCGCCGCGCAGCAGGTAGGTCACCTCGTCCAGTGCAGGCGCCTCGTCGTCGACGGCCAGCACGACCAGGTCAGCGATACCTGAGGGGGCGACCGGATTGCCTCGAAGGGCCTGTACCCGCGATTCCGTTGCCGTCATGTCACATCGATCCGATCAGTCGGTGGACATTTGCCGATCGACCATGCCGTCGACCGTATCCCTGTGCGTTCCCATCGCAACATGCACTTGTCCACATTGCACTGGGTCGAAAGGCACCAATAACGGGCCGATACGCCACATCTGGGGCGGCATCCCTGGCCGGGTCTGGTCGCCGCAGGAGCCAGACGCTCGCCGCAAGTACGTTCGGGAATTCGCTGCGACAACTCGGACATGATCGATCGGAGCAGGACCTAATGCTCTGGATTCCCTCGCCGGCCGGTGTTTGCCTGGAGGGCGACCCGCTCCGGTGAAGGACCCCGATGACCGCAACCACGCCGACCCCTCCGACCACGCCCGCGTCGGCAGTGTTCACTGCGGATTCACCGTTCACCCGGTGGGTGGGGGGCCATCGCCTGCTGACGTTCGCCCTACTGGCGTACGGGCTGTCCTGGGCCTACTGGGTACCTCTCGTGCTGACCGGGCAGATCGTCCGGCTGGGCGCAGTGGTCTCCCAATTCCCGGCCCTGCTCGGGCCGATGATCGCGGCGTTCGCCGTCACCGCCGTGCTGGAGGGCCGAGCCGGCGTCCGTAACCTGGCGGCCCGGATGGTGCGCTGGCGGGTTCCGGTGCGCTGGTGGCTCTTCGCCATCGGCAGCCCGCTCGCGCTGCTGGCCATCGCCGTCGCTGTCACCGCGGTGGTGTCGGGGACGCCGGACATGGCGGATTTCGGCCGGATGGCCGGCCTGCCCGACTGGGGAGTGCTGTTCGTCTGGGTGATGTTCGTGGTGGTCAACGGGCTCGGCGAGGAAACCGGCTGGCGGGGCTTCGCGCTGCCCGCGCTCCGCGAACGGCACGGCCTGGTGGCGGCGGCCCTGCTGCTTGTCCCGATCTGGGCGGGCTGGCACCTGCCGTTGTTCTTTCTGTTGCAGAACTACCGCGACCTCGGCCCGGTCGGCGCCCCCGGATTCCTGATCGGGCTGGCGTGCGGGTCGGTCCTGCTGGCCTGGCTGTACGAATCCGCGAGCAGCAGCATCCTGATCGTCGCGGTCTGGCACGGCACCTACAACCTCACTTCGGCGACCGCCGGCGCGAACGGCACGATCGCCGCGATCGTCAGCACCGGCGTGATGATCATCGCGGTGGTCGTGGCGTGGCTGTGCCGGCGACGTGGGCCGACGGGCGACCGTCAAATCTCCTGACCCCGAGGACCAGGACACCGGGGGTGCCCGACCGATCAGTGCCCCGCGCTCACCCCCGGCGCGAACTTGGGCAACCGGACGATCACCTTGGTACCGGCGCCCGGGGCGGTCTCCACGATCAGCCCGTAGTCCTGGCCGAAGGCGGCGCGCAGCCGGTCGTCCACGTTGTTCAGACCGACATGGGTCCCGGACGGATCGGTGTCCTCGAGGCGGCCGACGGATTCCGGATCCATGCCGATCCCGTCGTCCTCGACGCTGATCAGGCAATCCGGTCCGGCATCCTGCGCGGTGACCGACACCGTCCCGCCCTCCGCCCGGCCGGCCAGCCCGTGCCTACCGCGTTTTCCACCAGCTGCTGGATGGCCAGAAACGGCACCACCACTCCCAGCACCTCCGGCGCCACCCGCCAGCGGACCTGCAACCGATCCCCGAACCTGGCCCGCTCCAGCGTCAGGTACTTCTCGATGTTGCCCATCTCGTCGGCCAACGCGGTGAACTCGCCGGCCTGCCGGAACGAGTACCGGGTGAAGTCCGCGAATTCCAGCAGCCGTCCCCCGGCACGGTCGGGGTCGCTGCGAATGAAGGCGGAGATCGTGGTCAGCGCGTCGTAGATGAAGTGCGGGGAGTTCTGCGCACGCAGCGCCCTGATCTCGGCCCTTGCCAGGTCCGCACGGGATTCGTCCAGGTCCGCCAATTCCAATTGGGTGCAGATGAAGCGCGCGGTCTCGTCGGTCGCCCTGACCGGATACGGTCCGACGGCGGGACCGGTGAGCACCCCAAGCGCGCCGACCGCGCGACCGTCGGCGATCAGCGGCGAGATCACCGCGCGGCTGACCGAACACCCCGCCACGCCACAGGGGGAGCACTTCGCCAACTGACGCCGGTCGCTGCGCAGCGCGAGCGTCACGGTGTCGGTGACCTCGTCGGCATGGTGGCCGCCGGGGCCGTCAGCACCCTGCACCATTCCGTCGGGCCCGCAGAGCGCCACCCCGGGGGTCTCCAACAATGCCAGCAGGTACGGCAGGGCTTGCCCGACGGAGCGGGGTGTCAGTCCCTCGCGCAGCGGCGGCGCCGCCAGTCCGGCCGTCCACAGCGCCTGTGCGGCGGACCGCACCCCTGGCGGGTCCAGCATCCGGCGACGCAGCCAGCGACCGGTCAGCACGGCGGCGGCGACCACCGCCAGGGCCACCACGGTGACGTTCACGCCGGTCAGCACGGTGTTCATCGCGGGCCGACGTTCAGCGGACCGACGTTCAGCGCGGACCGTCAACCCTCATCCGGGGAGACTCTCATACCCGCTGCCGATCCAGGCACCGCGCCGCTGGTCGTGGCTGTCCGCCGCCATCCCGATTCCGACGTGGACCGATTCTCCGATCGCGGCGGTGTCCAGGTCCCAGGAGAGGACGACATCGTCGCCGATCACCGGGAACACCGGAAACCGTCGTGCTGCTGCAGCCAGCAGTGCCGATCCCGGCCGCGCCGATCGGAAGCCCTGCAGCGCAACGACACTCGTTGACCGGGCCAATCGGTGCGACCGGTGGTGAGCGCGGTCCCCACTGCCGGATCACGCAGCGTGGAACCACCACCCGGACCCGACGTGTCGCTGATCTCGACGATGTTCGGTTAGTACAGGCCCATCGGGTCCCGCTCGTTCAGCTGATTCTCCGGGGCCGGCAACGTTGTCGGCGGGCTGTGTTCGCGTCACATCCCGTTGGCAGGAACCCTGCGGTGAACGGACAACCGTTGCAGCCCTTGGTCTTCCAGGCCCACGGCGCGCAGACCCCTCAGCTGCGCGCCGATTGGCCTGGGCAAACCACGACGACACCGGTGAGCAGGTGGGAGGACGTGGCTGCGTGGCCCCGGGCTGGTGGAACTACCCCGGCGGCTGGCTGGCGATCGCCTCTCGCGCTGTGACGTCGTTCGACGAGACGGCCGCTTTTTGGCCCGGCGCGATCGTACCGTGGGCCGACTGGATTGACCAGCACGGACAGCGGAGCCAGCCGGTTGCCGCATCGACCGGGTCCCGTCGGGATGAAACCGGGCCCCCAATAATCGGACATGAAGCGGACGATGACACGCCGCAACCTCGTTGATGGGACACCGACGTTCTGGACCCGAGATGAACCCGTTTGCCGACGCACCCCCGCTGAAATGTGACACCGCGAACACGACGGCCAGCCACCAGCAGGAAAGTCGCAGGGGAACCCAGCCATGACCCATCCATGACCCAGACACCAACGAACCATTCGGTGACCCAGTCCCGCCCCCACCATGGTCACTTCGCGGCGGCTCCCCGCGAGGGGCCCTCGGCCGCCGATCCCGGCTCGACCGCCGCCCTGCTGGACGGCATGGAATGGTCTGCCACTGCGCTTGGCTCCCGGTCGACGTGGCCCATGGAACTCGAAGCCGCGATTCGCACGGTGCTCGCCTCCCGACTGCCGGTCATGCTGTACTGGGGGGAGGAATTCATCCAGATCTACAACGACGCGTTCCTGCCCATTCTTGGAAACAAACACCCGGACGCTTTCGGCCGGCTGGCAGCCCGCTGCTGGCCCGAGGTCTGGCAGACGCTGGGGCCGGACCTGAACAGTATTCAGACCGGCCGCCGGCATTCCCTTCTGCACGAGCGGCAATTGCTGTTCATCGACCGGCACGGTTATCTCGAAGAGACCTATTGGACCTACTCGTATTCACCGGTCACCGATGCCGATGGCCGGGTGCTGGGGGTATTCGGGCAGACGACGGACACCGGGACCGCCGAAATCCTCGGCGAGCGCAGGCTGCGGACTCTTCACGATCTGGGCGGCGTGCCCAGCACCAGTACCGCCGACCCAGCGGATGCGTGCCGGCTGGTGCTCGACGCGCTCGCCCGCAACCGAGCCGACATACCCTTCTGCACCGTGTATCTCGCCCAGCACGACGAACCGGTGCTGGTTGCGTCCTACGGATTCGTGCCGGGTGGACCGCTCCCACCGGGCCCGGACACCGACCCGCTCGGGATGACCCAGCTGCGCACGGCGGTGGCCACCGGGCGCCCGCTGCTGGTCACCGACCTGCAGGCCCAACTCGCTGGCGCCTTCGACACCACAGGCACGCTGGGTGACGTGCAGCCGGATGCGGCGTTGATCCTGCCGCTCACCGAGCACGGTCAGTCCCGGCGGGTCGGAGCGATCGTGCTGGGGATCAGCCCGTACCGGGAGTTCGACGCCGACTACCGGTCCTTCTTCGAGCTGACCGCCGACCAGGTGTCCATCGCGATCACCGATGCATTGGCCTACGAGGCGGAACGGCACCGTGCGGAGAATCTGGCCGACCTCGACCTGGCGAAGACCCGGTTCTTCCAGAACATCAGTCACGAACTGCGGACTCCGTTGACGCTCATCCTCGGTCCGGTCCTGCAGGTGCTCGACGACCCTGACGTGGTCCTCGGCGCCGGACACCGGGAGGGTCTGCAAGCGGCTCGGCGCTCGGCGCTGCGGTTGCAGCGGCTGGTCGACGGCCTGCTGGAGGTGGCGCGCAACGAGGCGAACCGGCTGCACCCGCAGATCGAAGCGACCGACCTTGCCACCCTGACGTCGGACTGCGCGAGCATGTTCCGATCCGCCGCAGAGAGCGCCGGTCTTCGCCTGGTGGTGCAGACGCCGTCGGACGCCCCCGTCGTCGCCGTCGACCGGAACATCTGGACGCACATCGTGCTGAACCTGCTGTCGAACGCGGTGAAGTTCACCGATGCCGGAAGCGTCACCGTCACCCTGGAGATCACCCGGGACCGGGTGGAACTCGCGGTGCGCGACACCGGTCGGGGCATCGCGGAACGGGACATCCCGTTCATCTTCGAACGCTTCCATCAGCTCAGGACGGACGCGGACAGCCCGCGAGACGGTGCGGGGATCGGCTTGTCGCTGGTAGAGGACCTGGTGCACGCGCACGGCGGCACCGTCGGGGCCACCAGCATGCCGGGTCAGGGAACGACGTTCACCGTTGCCCTGCCCCAGAGCACCACCGTGAGCGAGTCGCCACGCCCGCTGGACACGGCGGCCGACGCCGCCGAGACGTTCCTGTCCGAGGCCTCGCAATGGGCCCGGGTGACGGCCGGACAGCGGCGGGAACGGCTCGCCGCAGGGGAGCCGGACCCGGATGCCCGCCGGTTGCTGCTGGTCGAGGACGACGCCGACATGCGCGCGTACCTGATCAGGTTGATGGAGTCGGACGGCTGGAGGGTGGACGCGTTCGCCGATGTGGAAACCGCGCTGGCCGGCACCGAATCACCCGATCTGGTGTTGGCGGACGTCATGCTGCCCGGCCGGGGCGGCCTCGACCTGCTGCGCATCCTGCGGGCCGCCGAGGCCACTGCCCGGATCCCGGTGGTGCTGCTGACGGCGCGCGCAGGGACCGAATCGATCACCGAGGGACTGGCCCTGGGTGCCGACGACTACCTGGTCAAGCCGTTCGTGCCCACCGAGCTGCTCGCCAGGGTGCGAGTGCACGCGGAACTGCACCGCGTCCGGGAGCTGACGCTGGCCGATGAGCAGGAACGGTCGAGGAACCTGCAGATCGCGGTGGCCACCAACCGGCAGATCGGCACCGCCGTCGGCATCCTGATGGCCGGGCACAAGATCAACAGCGACGAGGCCTTCGAGCTGCTGACGACGGCCAGCCACACCCTGCGCCGGAAGCTGCGCGACATCGCCGCGGAGGTCACCACCACCGGTGAGCTCCCCCGGCCGACGCGGCGGATGAGCCAGGGCCGGCGGAACTGAGAACGCGCCGATCGCGGTCCGTCGTGTCGCGCGGCGGTCAGCCGATGCCGTCATGCCTCTACCGCTATCCCTGTGCCGCTATCCCTGTGCCGCTATCCCTGTGCCGCTATCCCAGGAGCACCGGATGGTGCCGGCGGGCCGATCGGATCGGGTCGCGGAAGTTCCGTCTCCGCCCCGGGAGCTTCGGGTGGGAGCTCGTTCGGCCGTCTGGCCGGCACCTCCACCACCCGCGCGCGGAGGAAGACGACAGCCAGCGCGATCAGCAACGCGGCCCGACCCCAGACACCGATCAGCACCAGTTGCGGCGAGAGCGCGTCGTAGGAGCCGCTCGGCATCCCGCTTCCGATCAGGTATTGCCAGCGGAAGAAGCCGATGCCGATCGCCGCGTCCGCCACGAAGTAGGCCAGGATCCAGCCGGCTCTGATCCGCAGCAGCACGAAGAACGGCAGCAGCCACAGCGCGAACTGCGGCGAGTGCACCTTGTTGAACAGCAGGTACCCGCAGACCATCGCCGCGCACACCTGCAGCCACGGGTACACCTTGTCCCGGCGCAGGCGCAGGAAACCCAGCGCGCAGGCCAGCAGCAGGGCCGAGAACGTCGATATCGTCGCGGCCATCGCCAGGTCGTGCTGCACGGCCAGGTTGGCCGAATCGCTGTAGGGCCGGGCACCCCAGAACCAGATGGTGTTGGTGGTGAGGTCGATCGGCCGGCTCCACTGGAACTGGAACGAGGCCCACCAGCCCGTCCAGCCCAGGAGCATGAACGGCAGGTTGATCAGCAGGAACACCCCGGCAGTGCCGGCTCCGAAGGCGGCCGCGGTGAGCCATCGGGCACGCACCGGGGGGTCGCTTCCCGCCCCGGGACGCCATCCCCCGGTGCCCAACCACAGGGCCACCGGCAACGCGAACATCATCGGGTAGAGCTTGAAGGTCGCGCCGACGCCCAGCGCCAGGGCCGCCACCAGCAACGGACCGCGCCGGCCGATCCTCCCGGACAGACCTGCGTCCGCACGAGCCGCCAGCGGTTCCGCCGCCGACGGGCGGCTGCCCCGCAACAGCGCCCAGCACGCGACCACTGTCGCGCCGACGGCGAACAGGTCCCAGTTGTGAAAGGCGTACAGCACCAACGGCGGTGCCAGCGCGAACCACCAGGACCGCAGCCCGGCCAGCCACGCGAGCAGTGCGGCGGACAGCAGACCCGCCACGGCCAGCAGCACAGCGGACCACAGCAGGAACTGCCCGTCGTCGGATGAGGGCGCCGCAGCGAGGTAGATCGCCATCCCGGTGAGCACCGGGTACTCCACGGCGCCGCCGTACAGCTGCTCGGTCGCCGGGTTGTAACCACCGGACAGGTACGGGAACACATGCCGGTCGATGTCCCGGCCGATCCACAGTTGCTGGATGTCGGAATAGCAGACGTCACGAGCAACCCGGACGGTGTAATCGGGCTCGCTGCGGCCCAGGCTGTCGAATTCCGGGCCGACGCACCGCACCTTGTTGGCGTAACCCAGGCCCAGGGTCAGCGCGCACAGCAGCGTCGTCACCAGCACGAAGGCAGTGCGGGACCGGGTGACAGCGGCACGGACACCGGTCATGCCCGGGCCAGTGCGCCGGATCGGAACAGCACCCACCCGGTCAGTCCAGCGAAACCGGAACGACTCCGAACCGCGCCAGTCCGGCGACACCCGCGTCGGCCGCGGTCAGCACGGACACCCCGTCATCGGTGATCGCGATGGAATGCTCGACGTGCGCCGCCCGGCTGCCGTCCTTGGTGACGACCGTCCAGCCGTCGGCGAGCTCCCTGGTCGCCGGCCGCCCGAGGGTGATCATCGGCTCCACGGCCAGGGCCATCCCCGGGATCAGCCGCAGGCCCTTGCCGCGCTTGCCCTGATTGGGCACGAAAGGCGCCATGTGCATGGCCGTGCCGATACCGTGGCCGCCGTACCCGACCACGGAGCCGTACCGACGGCCATCCTGGCGGGCGGACTGATCCACCGAGTTCTGGATCGCCCACGACAGATCGCCCAGTCGGCCGTCGGGGCGGGCGGTGGCAATGCCCGACCACATCGCCAGCTCGCAGGTGGCGATCAGGTCAACCTCGTCCATCGACGGCGCCTCGCCCACGTGCACCGAGACGGCGGAGTCGGAGTGCCAGCCGTCCAGGATGCAGCCGGCGTCGATCGACAGCAGATCGCCGGTCGCCAGGATCCGGGTGGCCGACGGGATGCCGTGCACGATCTCGGAGTTCACCGAGGCGCAGATGGTCGCAGGGAAGCCCGGGTCCGACCCGCGGGCACCGTAATGCAGGAAGTTGCTGGTCGCTCCGGCGTCCGCGATGACAGCGGCGACAGCATCGTTGACCTCCAAGGTGCTGACGCCGGGCGCGACCGCCGCTCGTCCGGCGACGATCGCGCGGGCCAGCACCAGGCCGGAGGCCCGCATGGCCTGAAGCTCACCGCGGGTCTTGAGTTGGATCGAACGCTCAATCATCGGTACCCATCAACGCCCAGGTTCTCGACGGCAACCGCAACGCTCAGCGGTTCAGCGCGGACAGCGCCCGCTGCTGAACCTCGTCGACGGCGCCGGCCCCGTCCACCGGGACCACCAGGCTGGCGTAGTAGTCCAGCAGCGGTTTGGTTTCGGTGTGGTACAGCTCCAGCCGGCGGGTGATGGCGTCGACGGTGTCGTCGGCACGGCCGCGGGCCAGCATCCGCTCCATCAGCACGTGGTCGGGCACTTCCAGCAGCAGCACCGAGTCGATCTTCTGGCCGCGCTCGGCCAACAGCCCCGCCAGCCACCGTGCCTGCGGCGCGGTGCGCGGGAAACCGTCGAGCAGGAAGCCGGGCTCGGCGTCCGGCTCCGCGAGCCGGGCCGACACCATCGCGCTGGTGACCTCGTCGGGCACCAGTTCACCGGCGTCCATGTAGCGCTTGGCCAGCACACCCAGATCGGTCCCGGCCCCCACGTTGGCCCGGAAGATGTCACCGGTCGAGATGTGCGGCACCTTGAGGTTCTGCGCCAGCAACACGGCCTGGGTGCCCTTGCCGGCACCCTGGGGTCCGACGATCAGAACTCTCATCAGCGCAGGAACCCTTCGTAGTTGCGTTGCATCAGCTGGGTCTCGATCTGCTTCACGGTGTCAAGGCCGACGCCGACCATGATCAGCACCGCGGTACCGCCGAACGGGAAGTTCTGGTTCTGGCCCTGCCCGGTGATGGACAGGAACAGGTTCGGCAGGATCGCCACGATACCCAAGTAGATGGAGCCGGCCAGGGTGATCCGGGACAGCACGAACTGCAGGTACTCCGCCGTCGGGCGGCCGGGCCGGATGCCGGGGATGAAGCCGCCGTACTTGCGCAGTTCCTCGGCGCGCTCGGTGGGGTTGAAGGTGATGCCCACGTAGAAGTACGTGAAGAAGATGATCAGCGCGAAGTACAGCAGGATGTGCACCCAGCTGGACTGGTCGACGACGTAGACGCTGAGGAACTGCCCCCACGCGCTGACCTCGGTGGTGCCGTCCGCGTTGGTGGTGGTCGGGCTGACCAGCTGCACCAGCAGCAACGGCAGGTAGAGCAGCGAGGTGGCGAAGATGACCGGGATGACGCCCGCCTGGTTCACCTTCAGCGGCAGGTAGGTGTTCGTCCCGCCGTACATCTTCCGGCCGATCATTCGCTTGGCGTACTGCACCGGCAGCCGTCGCTGGCCCTGTTCCACGAAGACCACGGCCGCGATGATGCCGAGGGCGATGACCACGATGGCGCCGAAGACCACGCCGCCCTGGTTGTCCAGGATGTTCTTGCCCTCCGCCGGAATCCGGGCCGCGATGGAGGTGAAGATCAGGATCGACATGCCGTTGCCGATGCCGCGATCGGTGATCAGCTCGCCCATCCACATGATGGTCGCGGTGCCGGCGGTCATGGTCAGCACCAGCACGATCAGCGAGAACGCGCTCTGGTCCGGAATGATCTGGTCGGTCGCCGAGCAGCCCGGGAACATCTGGCCGTTGATGGCCAGCGCGACGAACGCGGTGGATTGCAGGATGCCGAGGCCGATCGTCAGGTACCGGGTGTACTGGGTGAGCTTGGCCTGGCCGCCCTGTCCCTGCTTCTTCAGCTGCTCGAACCGCGGGATCACCACGGTGAGCAGCTGGACGATGATCGACGAGGTGATGTAGGGCATGATGCCCAGCGCGAACACGCTGAGCCGCAGCAGCGCACCGCCGGAGAACAGGTTCAGCACGGTGAACAGGTCGGTGCCGGAACCGGCCTCGTCGATGCAGACGTTGACGGCGCTGTAGGACACCCCGGGCGAGGGCACCGTGGCGCCGAGGCGGTAGACGGCGACCATGGCGAGCGTGAAGAGGATCTTCTTGCGCAGATCCGGCGTCTTCAGTGCCGATGCGAATGCGGCGAGCAATGGTCCTCCTGGCTACACCGGCATCGATGGTGACGAGCCGGTGGCGGATGACCCGGTCGGACGACCGGACCCTCCGTCCTCGTACGACGGCCATGAGCCGTGACCTGACAGTCCTTCGTCCCTATGTACTGCGTGTCTATGTACTGCATGTCTTGGTACTGCGTCTCTTGGAACCGCGTGTCCCAGAACCGCATGTCCTGGGTCATTCTGCCGAACTTCCGCCGGTCGAGCCGGGGGTAGACGGCCCGGCCGCTCGGCATTTCACGGCACGAACAGGACATGGATCACTGTCCTGCGAGCACCATCATGGAGCCGGCGAGGCGCCGGCCGCAGCCTTCGACTCTAACCTACGCACTGCCCATCAACGGCATTCGGTGGCGAAGGCCCGTGGACCACCCAATCGCCGGGCCCGCGGCATTCGGTCAGCACTGATCCACTCACCGTCGGCCCCGGCGTCGGCCCTGCCGTCGGCCCAGTCTCCCGTGGTGCGATCGAGGATCTCGCGGACCAGATCCATGCTGGTGTGCGGGTGCAGGAAGGCGAATCGGCCGACGGTTTCGCCCTCCCATTTCGTCGGTGGGATGAAGGCGATCTCCTCGTCGTGCAGGGCCTGCGCCCAGTTGTCATAGTCCGCCGGCTGCCAGCCGGTGCGGCGGAAGAGCACGACGCCAAGGTCCGGTTCCCGGATCAGCTCGAGATGTGGGGCCTCCGTGATCAGCTCCGCGGTTTGTCTGGCGAGCCGCACCGCAACCTCGATCGCCTCCCGGTAGGCATCCACCCCGTTGACCGCCAGCGAGAACCACAGTGGCAGGCCGCGCGCCCGGCGGGTCAGGTGGTAGGCGTAGTCCGTCGGGTTCCACTCCCCTTCCGACACGTGGATGACGTCAAGGTACGACGCGTCCTGGGTGTGTGTCGCCCGGGCCAGCTCGGGCTGGCGGTACAGCAGCGCGCAGCAGTCGAAGGGAGTGAACAGCCACTTGTGCGGATCGAGGATGAACGAGTCCGCCTGCTCCAGACCCTGGTATTTGGCGCGCAGCGACGGCGCGAAGATTCCCGATCCGCCGTACGCGCCGTCCACGTGGAACCACCAGCCGTGCTCCCTGGCCACCGCACCGACGCCGGCCAGGTCGTCGACGATGCCCGCGTTCGTCGTTCCGGACGTGCAGACGACCGCGGCGACGTCGCTGAGGTCGGGGTCGAGCCCGATCGCGCGCACCGTCTCCGCGGTCAGCCGGTGATCGGGGGTGTCGACCACGAGCGCGTCCATCTCCAGCAGTCGCAGTGTGTTGACGATCGAGGAGTGCGCGTCCGTGCCGACGACCACTCGGAGCCGCCGGCCGGCGGCACCGTCATCCAGCCGCCGCTTCGTCGTTTCCCGGGCGACAGCGAGCGCGGACAGGTTGCCGGCGGAACCGCCGGAGACGAAGCAGCCGCCGGCGGTGGACGGCATCCCGGCCTCGTCGGCAATGAGCCGGAGCACGGTGTTCTCGGCGGCGATCGCCCCCGAGGCCTCCAGCCAGGAGATGCCCTGGATGGAGGCGCAGGAGATGAGTATGTCGAACAGCAGGCTGGCCTTGGTCGGGGCGACCGGGATGAAGCCGAGGAACCGGGGGCTGTCCGCGGAGACCAGCGGGGTGATCGCCCGCAGGTCCTTGATGATCCACAGGCGGCCCAGCACCGGCGTCACCGGCGTCAGAATCAAGCACGTCGATCACGGACCGTCAAGTGGGTGCCAATGCTCGGCACCGCCTCGACCACGGATTTCACCCGGGAACGGCATGAGAAACGGCGCTGCCGCCCGTGCACCTCGCGGAGATCAGCGGGTGCGCCGGGCGGCAGCGGTGCGAGCTGTTGGGTCAGCCTTCAGAGGGCGGCGGGTGGATCAGCGCGGATCAGATGGTGGCCGCGCTGCCGCCTGCGGCGGCCAGCTTGTCGATGGCCGACGCCGAGAACGCGTTGGCCGAGACCTGCAGCGGGACGCCGTCGATGTCCCCGTCACCGAGGACCTTCACCGGCTGACCGGCACGGACGGCGCCGGCCTTGACCAGCTCGTCGACGCCCACGGTGCCCCCCGCGGGGAACAGCGTGGCCAGCTGACCGACGTTGACCACCTGGTAGGCGACGCGGAAGCGGTTCTTGAAGCCGCGCATCTTGGGCAGCCGCATGTGCAGCGGCAGGTTGCCGCCCTCGAACGCCGCGGGGACGTTCTTGCGGGCGCCGGTGCCCTTGGTGCCGCGACCGGCGGTCTTGCCCTTGGAGCCCTCGCCGCGGCCGACGCGGGTCTTGGCGGTCTTCGCGCCCGGGGCCGGGCGCAAATGGTGGACTTTGATCGTCACAGCTCGTCATTCCCCTCTTTGCCGACGTTCTCTACCGTCAGCAAATGAGTCGCGCGGTTGATGTACCCGCGGTTCACCGCGTTGTCCTCGACGACCACGCTGTGGTGGATGCGCTTGAGGCCGAGCGAACGCACCGACTCGCGAGCCGGCCGCTTGTTGCCGATGGTGGACTTGACCTGAGTCACCTTGAGTTGAGGCATGTCGTCACACCCCCTGGCCGGCGCGCGCCCGCAGCATGGCTGCCGGCGCGACGTCCTCGATCGGCAGCCCGCGGCGGGCCGCAACCTCTTCCGGACGCTGCAGGTTCTTCAGCGCCTGGATGGTGGCGTGCACGATGTTGATCGGGTTGTCCGAGCCGAGCGACTTGCTCAGCACATCGTGGATGCCGGCGCACTCCAGCACGGCACGCACCGGGCCGCCGGCGATGACGCCGGTACCCGGGCTGGCCGGACGGAGCAGCACCACACCGGCCGCCGCCTCACCCTGCACGGGGTGCGGGATGGTGGAGGCGATGCGCGGCACCTTGAACATGTACTTCTTGGCCTCTTCGACACCCTTGGCGATGGCCGCGGGGATCTCCTTGGCCTTGCCGTAGCCGACACCGACCGACCCGTCGCCGTCACCGACGACGACCAGGGCGGTGAAGGAGAACCGCCGCCCACCCTTGACGACCTTGGCGACCCGGTTGGTCACCACGATGCGCTCGAGCAGCGGGTTCTTCTCGACGGGCGTATCACGACGGCCGTCACGGCCCCCGCGGCGGTCCCGACGATCACCCGATCCAGCACGGTCGCCGGCTCCGCCAGCTCGGTCGCCGCCGCCGAAGCCGCCGCGTTGGGGTCCGGGCATCAGATATCCCTCTCGATCATGCAGTCGAATGCTGTGTTGGAAACGGTCATCGTCAGAACTCCAGTCCGGCGCTGCGGGCGCCGTCCGCCAGCGCGGCAACGCGCCCGTGGTAGGCGTCGCCACCGCGATCAAAGACGGCTGCGGTCACGCCAGCGGCGACGGCGCGCCGGCCGACCAGTTCGCCGACCTTGCGGGCCTTGGCGCTCTTGTCCCCGTCGACGGCACGCAGGTCCGCCTCCAGGGTCGAGGCCGAGGCGAGGGTGCGGCCAGTCGAGTCGTCGACCAGCTGGGCACCGATGTGCCTGGACGACCGGGTGACCACCAAACGAGGTCGTCCCGCGCTGCCAATGACCTTCTTGCGCAACCGGAAGTGGCGCCGGGTTCGCGCGGTGCGCCGCGCGTGGGAAACGGAGGTTGCCATGATCACTTACCTGTCTTTCCGACCTTGCGCCTGACGACCTCGCCGGCGTACCGCACGCCCTTGCCCTTGTACGGGTCGGGCTTGCGGAGCTTGCGGATGTTCGCTGCGACCTCGCCGACCTGCTGCTTGTCGATGCCCTCGACCCGGAACTTGATCGGGGACTCGACGACGAAGGTGATGCCCTTCGGCGCTTCGACCGGCACGGGGTGCGAGTAGCCGAGGGCGAACTCGAGGTTGCTGCCCTTGGCGGTCACCCGGTAACCGACGCCGACGATCTCCATCGTCTTGGTGTAGCCCTGGGTGACGCCGACGACCATGTTGTTGACCAGAGTGCGGGTCAGTCCGTGCCGGGCGCGGGAGTCGCGCTCGTCGTCCGGGCGGGTCACCAGCAGCTCGCCGTCCTCGCGGCTGATGGAGATCGGCTCGACCACGGTGTGGGTGAGGGCGCCCTTCGGGCCCTTCACCGTCACCAGCGATCCGTCGATGCTCACGTCGACCCCGGCAGGAACGGGGACCGGCAGTCTTCCGATTCGTGACATGTCGTTCCCCCTTACCAGACGTAGGCGAGGACTTCCCCGCCCACCTTCTTCTTGGCGGCCTGCCGGTCGGTCAGCAGACCGGTCGAGGTCGAGATGATGGCGACGCCCAGCCCACCGAGCACCTTCGGCAGCTCGGTCGAGCGCGCGTAGACGCGCAGCCCGGGCTTGGACACCCGGCGCACCCCGGCGATGGACCGCTCACGGTTCGGGCCGTACTTGAGGTTGACCACCAGGGACTTGCCCACGGTGGCCTCCGCGGTGGTCCAGGAGGCGATGTAGCCCTCCTTGACCAGGATGTCGGCGATGTTGCCCTTCAACTTCGAGAAGGGCATGACGACCTCTTCGTGGTACGCCGAGTTGGCGTTGCGGATCCTTGTCAGGAAATCCGCGATCGGGTCGGTCATGGTCATGGTCGGTCGTGCCTCTCTCGCCTGGTTCCTTGGCCGGTCGCGCCGGTCGTGGGCCTGTGACGATGTCGGTGTCTGCGCGGATCAACTTTGACCACGCAGACGAACGTGCTGGTTATGGGACTCGTGTGACGGGAGTCAACGAGTTTGTCCGCGCTGACCATGTTGATCCGCGCAGGACGGGGGTGCCGCCGTCATGAGGCTTCGCAGTCGGCCGGAGGCCGTCCGTTGGCCCACTGGCGGCAGGCAGCGTTTACCAGGACGACTTGGTGACGCCGGGCAGCTCGCCGGCGTGCGCCATCTCGCGCAGGCAGATCCGGCACAGGCCGAATTTCTTGTAGACCGAGTGCGGGCGCCCGCACCGGTTGCAGCGCGTGTAGCCGCGCACCTTGAACTTGGGCTTGCGCTTGGCCTTCATGATCAGCGCGGTCTTGGCCATCTCAGTTCTCCTTGAACGGGAAGCCGAGCTGCCGCAGCAGCGCGCGCCCCTGGTCGTCCGTGGCGGCCGTGGTCACCACAGTGATGTCCATGCCGCGGGGCCGGTCGATCCGGTCGATGTCGATCTCGTGGAACATCGACTGCTCCGACAGACCGAAGGTGTAGTTGCCGTTGCCGTCGAACTGCTTGCCCGACAGGCCACGGAAGTCACGGATACGGGGCAGCGCGATGGTCAGCAACCGATCCAGGAACTCCCACATCCGGTCGCCGCGCAGCGTCACCTTGGCGCCGATCGGCATGCCCTCGCGGAGCTTGAACTGCGCGATGGACTTGGTCGCTTTGCGGATCACCGGCTTCTGCCCGGTGATGGTCGCCAGGTCGCGGACAGCGCCCTCGATCAGCTTCGCGTCCCGCGCAGCCTCGCCGACGCCCATGTTGACGACGACCTTGACCACCCGCGGAATCTGCATGACGTTGTCGAAAGCGAACTGCTCCAGCAGCGCGGGCTTGACCTCCTCGGCGTACCGCGTCTTCAGCCGCGGCGGCGCGCTCGCCTCTGCGATGGTTGAACTCGTCATGCCTAGATGTCCTTACCGGTGCGGCGCGACACGCGAACGCGCCGGCCTTCCGAATCGATGCGCTTGCCGACCCTGGTCGGCTTGTTGTCGCCGTCCACGACCTGCACGTTGGAGATGTGGATCGCCGCCTCCTGGGTGACGATGCCGCCGGACTTGGCGCCACGCTGGGTCGTGGAGACCTTGGTGTGCTTCTTGATCCGGTTGACCCCCTCGACGAGCACGCGACTGGTTTCCGGGTAGGCCTGGATGACCTTGCCCTTGGCGCCCTTGTCTTTTCCTGCGATGACCAGGACGGTGTCGCCCTTCTTCACCTTCATGCCCATCACAGCACCTCCGGCGCCAACGAAATGATCTTCATGTACTTCTTGTCGCGCAGCTCCCGGCCGACCGGCCCGAAGATGCGGGTGCCCCGCGGGTCGCCGTCGCCCTTGAGCAGCACGGCGGCGTTCTCGTCGAAGCGGATGTACGACCCGTCCGCCCGGCGCTTCTCCTTGACGGTGCGCACGATGACGGCCTTGACGACGTCGCCCTTCTTGACACCGGCACCGGGGATCGCGTCCTTGACGGTCGCCACGATGATGTCGCCGATGCCTGCGTACCGACGGGAGGAGCCGCCGAGCACGCGGATGCACAGGATCTCCTTGGCGCCGGTGTTGTCGGCGACCCGGAGCCTGGACTCCTGCTGAATCACGTCAGTCCCAACCTTTGCGATGTGCGCTCGCCGGAGGGTTCTCCGCCTGCAAGCACTGGATTGCTATCTCTGTCTTCACTCGTCCCGACCGCCCCGCGAGGGGTGGCCGGCACTGAATCTTGGTATTACTGGGCGCGCTCGAGGACCTGCACCAGCCGCCACCGCTTGGTGGCGGACAGCGGCCTGGTCTCGGCCAGCAGGACGCGGTCGCCGATGCCGGCGGTGCCGTTCTCGTCGTGCGCCTTGACCTTGGTGGTCCGGCGGATGACCTTGGAGTAGCGCGGGTGCTTCACCCGGTCCTCCAGCTCGACGACGATCGTCTTGTCCATCTTGTCCGAGACGACCATGCCCTCGCGGGTCTTGCGCTCGCCGCGCTTCTTCTCTGATGTCACTGTTGGCGCTGACGTCCCTGACGTCGCTGATGTCTCAGCGGCCGCGTCCGTACTCGCGTCAGCAGTGACTTCCTGTGGCTCGCTCACGCGACACCTCCTGTAGTGATCGGCCCGTCGGGCCCGACCGACAGCCCGAGCTCGCGCTCGCGCATGACGGTGTAGATCCGAGCGATGTCGTGCCGGACCGACCGCAGCCGACGGTTGTTGTCCATCTGGCCCGTGGCCATCTGGAACCGGAGGTTGAACAGCTCCTCCTTGTGCTCGTGCAGCCGGGCGACGAGCTCGTCCTGGCCGAGCTCACGCAGTTCGTTCGTGGTGCTCACCATCAGGACTCACCACCCTCCCGGGTCACGATGCGGCACTTCATGGGCAGCTTGTGGATTGCGCGGCGCAGCGCCTCGCGGGCGATGGCCTCGGTCGGGTAGCTCATCTCGAACAACACACGACCCGGCTTGATGTTGGCCACCCACCATTCCGGCGAACCCTTGCCGGAACCCATCCGGGTCTCGGCGGGCTTCTTGGTCAGCGGGCGGTCCGGGTAGATGTTGATCCACACCTTGCCGCCACGGCGGATGTGCCGGTTGATGGCGATACGGGCGGACTCGATCTGCCGGTTGGTGACGTAGGCGGGCTCGAGGGCCTGGATGCCGTAGTCACCGAAGGTCACGGTGGTGCCGCCACTGGCCATCCCGGTCCGGTGCGGACGGTGCTGCTTGCGGTGCTTCACCTTGCGGGGAATCAGCATGATCAGACCCCTGTGCTCTCGGGCGCAGCGGCTTCCGGGTTCTCCTCGACGGCGGCACGGCCGGCCTCGGTGGAGGTCGGGGTGGTGCCGGACGAGCCGGAACGGCGGCCGCGCGGACGGTCACCGCGGTCTGTCCGTTCACCGCGGCCGTCGGTACGCTCGCGGGCACCGCGCTGGGCGGCGGCCGCATCGGCGGCGCGCTGCTCGGCCAGGGTCCCGGACTTGTCGCCCTTGTAGATCCAGACCTTCACACCGATCCGGCCGAAGGTGGTCTTGGCCTCGAAGAAGCCGTAGTCGATGTCAGCACGAAGGGTGTGCAACGGCACCCGACCCTCGCGGTAGAACTCCGACCGGCTCATCTCCGCGCCGCCCAGACGACCCGAGCACTGCACCCGGATGCCTTTGACCTGCGGCGAACGCTGGGCCGACTGCATCGACTTGCGCATCGCACGACGGAACGAGACACGGTTGGACAGCTGCTCGGCCACACCCTGGGCGACCAGCTGGGCATCGGACTCGGGGTTGCGCACCTCGAGGATGTTCAGCTGGACCTGCTTGCCGGTGAGCTTCTCGAGCTGGCCGCGGATGCGGTCGGCCTCGGCGCCACGGCGGCCGATGACGATGCCGGGACGGGCCGTGTGGATGTCCACCCGCACCCGGTCACGGGTGCGCTCGATCTCCACCTTGGAGATGCCGGCGCGTTCCATGCCCTTGGCCATCAGCTTGCGGATCTGCACGTCCTCGGCGACGTAATCCGCGTACGACTTGTCGGCATACCAGCGGGAGCTCCAGTCGGTGGTGATGCCGAGACGGAACCCGTGCGGGTTGATCTTCTGACCCACTAGCGGGTCCTTCCCTTCGTGCTCGAGTTGCCACTGCTGCTGCGGCGACCATCTTTTCGGCCCTTCGCGGCTGTGACATCTGAATCAACCGACACCAGCTCGATGGTGATGTGACAGGTCCGCTTGCGGATCCGGAACGCCCGGCCCTGCGCCCGCGGCTGGAACCGCTTGAGCGTCGGGCCCTCGTCGACGTAGATCGTGTCGACGATCAGCGAGCTCGGGTCCAGGCCCTGGTTGTTCTCCGCGTTGGCGACGGCGGAGGCCAGCAGCTTGGCCACCGGCTCGCTCGCGGCCTGCGGGGAGAACTGCAGGACGGATGCCGCTGCGGCGGCGTCCAATCCGCGGATCAGGTTGACGACCCGCCGGGCCTTCATCGGCGTCAGGTTGGCGTAGCGCACCTGAGCCCGGGCGCGCGGCAGCTCTGCTGCCTGCTCTGCCTTGGCATTCATTTGCGTGGCTCCTTATTTCCCTTTGCCACTGTGCTATCCCCTACGCGCACGGCGGTCGTCCTTGATGTGTCCCTTGAAGGTTCGCGTCGGGGCGAACTCGCCAAGCTTGTGGCCGACCATCGACTCGGTGACGAACACCGGCACGTGCTTGCGGCCGTCGTGCACGGCGATGGTGTGCCCGAGCATGTCGGGGATGATCGTCGAGCGGCGTGACCAGGTCTTGATGACTGACTTGGCACCCTTGTCGTTCGCCGCGTCCACCTTCTTGAGCAGGTGGTCGTCGATGAACGGGCCCTTTTTGAGACTGCGTGGCATCTCTTGCCTACCTTCCTGCTCAGCTCTCGGTGGTTGCGTTGATGGTCGTGTTGATCTGTACGTGCGAGGTCGAGGACGTCACCGCTTCTTGCCACCCTTGCGCCGGCGCCGGACGATCATCGCGTCGCTGGCCTTCTTCGGGTGCCGGGTGCGACCCTCTGGCTTGCCGCCCGGGTTCACCGGGTGACGGCCACCGGAGGTCTTGCCCTCACCACCGCCGTGCGGGTGATCGACCGGGTTCATCGCGACACCGCGGACGGTCGGGCGCTTGCCCTTCCAGCGCATCCGGCCGGCCTTGCCCCAGTTGATGTTGCCCTGCTCGGCGTTGCCCACCTCGCCGATGGTGGCGCGGCAGCGCACGTCGACGTTGCGAATCTCTCCGGAGGGCATCCGGAGCTGGGCGTACGGACCGTCCTTGGCCACCAGCTGCACCTTCGCACCGGCGGAGCGGGCGATTTTCGCGCCGCCGCCGGGCCGCAGCTCGATGGCGTGCACAACTGTGCCGACCGGGATGTTGCGCAGCGGCAGATTGTTGCCCGGCTTGATGTCGGCCGACGGACCGGTCTCCACCGTGGCGCCCTGACGCAGCTTCTCCGGGGCGATGATGTAGCGCTTGTCGCCGTCCGCGAAGTGCAGCAGCGCGATCCTGGCGGTGCGGTTCGGGTCGTACTCGATGTGCGCGACCGTGGCCGGCACGCCGTCCTTCTCCGCACGCCGGAAGTCGATCACGCGGTACGCCCGCTTGTGGCCGCCGCCCTGGTGCCTGGCGGTGACCCGGCCGTGCACGTTGCGACCGCCCTTGGAGTGCAGCGGACGGACCAGCGACTTCTCCGGGGTGTCGCGGGTGATCTCGGCGAAGTCGCTGACCGAGGAGCCGCGGCGACCGGGGGTCGTCGGCTTGTATTTACGGATACCCATGGTTCTTCTTCCTGCCCGGCTCAGGCGCCCGAGAAGACGTCGATCGGCTTGCTGTCCTTGGACAGCGTGACGATCGCGCGCTTGGTCGACTTACGCTGCCCGTATCCGGCGCGGGTGCGCTTGCGCTTGCCCTGCCGATTGATGGTGTTCACCGACACGACCTTGACCCCGTCGAAGATCTTCTCGATGGCGATCTTGACCTGGGTCTTGTTCGAATCGGGGTGGACCTCGAAGGTGTACGAGCCCGACTCGAGCAGGCCGTAGCTCTTCTCGGACACGATCGGTCGCAGGATGATGTCGCGCGGGTCGCTGATCACTTCGCGGCCTCCCCTTCATCGTCGTCAGCGGTCTCGTCGGTGACTGCCTCGTCGGTGACTGCCTCGTCCACGTCGTCATCGGCAACCGCGTGCCGTCCGGCAGTCGCGGCGGGCTTCGACAGCGTGACCGTCGCAGCATCGGTGGCCACGGCATTGCCCTCGGACGGGGCCTCGGACCCTGCCGACTCGGCACCGACGTTCTTGCCGGCCAAGAACTCGTCGAGCGCGGCGCGGGTGAACACCACGTCGTCGCTGACCAGCACGTCGTAGGTGTTCAGCTGACCGGCGGTCAGCAGGTGCACCTCGGGGACGTTGCGCAGGCTCTTCCAGCCGAGATCGTCGCCGTAGGCGAGCACCACCAGGATGTTCTTGGCGGTCGACACCGAATTGAGCGCGGCGCGGGCCGTCTTGGTGGACGGAGTGGTCCCGTCGACCAGCGAGGACAGCACATGCACGTTGCCGCTACGGGCCCGATCGGAGAGCGCACCGCGCAGCGCTGCGGCCTTCATCTTCTTCGGCGTCCGCTGCGTGTAGCTGCGCGGAACCGGGCCGTGCACGACCCCGCCGCCGTTGAACTGCGGCGCCCGGGTCGAGCCCTGGCGCGCCCGGCCGGTCCCCTTCTGGCGGTACGGCTTCCTGCCGCCGCCGGAGACCTCGCCGCGGGTCTTGGTCTTGTGGGTGCCCTGTCGGGCGGCGGCGAGCTGCGCCACGACGACCTGGTGCATCAACGGCACGTTGGCCGTGACGTCGAAGATCGAGTCGGGCAGTTCGACGCTGCCGTCGGTCGTCCCACCGGGAGTGGTGATCTGGACGGTCGTCACTGGGAGCCACCCTTCGGCGTCTTGTCGAGACCCTTCACCGCGGAGCGGATCAGCACCACGCCGCCCTTGGGGCCGGGAACGGCGCCCTGGATCAGCACCAGGCCCTTGTCGGCATCCACCGCGTGGATGGTCAGGTTCTGGGTGGTGACCTTCTCGTTGCCCATCCGGCCGGACATCCGCATGCCCTTGAAAACCCGGCCCGGAGTCGAGCAGCCACCGATGGAGCCCGGCGAGCGGTGCTTGCGCTGCACACCGTGACCGGCGCCGAGGCCCTTGAACCCGTGCCGCTTCATGACGCCGGCGGTGCCCTTGCCCTTGGAGGTCCCGGTGACGTCGACGATGACGCCTGCGTCGAAGACCTCGGACACGGTGAGCTCCTGCCCGACCGTGTACGCCGAAACGTCGTCGGTGCGCAGTTCGGCGATGTGCCGGCGCGGCGTGACGCCCGCCTTGGCGAAGTGACCGGCGACCGGCCTGGTCACCTTGCGCGGATCGACGGCGCCGAACGCAAACTGCACGGCGGTGTAGCCGTCGGTTTCCGGAGTGCGGACGGCGGTGACGACGACCGGCCCGGCCGCGACGACCGTCACCGGGACGACCCGGTTCGATTCGTCGAAGACCTGGGTCATCCCGAGCTTGTGGCCCAGGATTCCCTTGATCGTGTGTGCCATGTTGGAAGTACCCATCTCCTGTGCAGACGTGTGCAGCTGGTGGCCCTGACCGGGCTCCGGTGATCGATCTCGCCGGGCCCGTCGAGGATCGAATTACTGGATGTTGACGTCCACCGACGCCGGCAGGTCGATACGCATGAGCGCGTCCACCGTCTTGGGCGTCGGGTCGAGGATGTCGATCAGCCGCTTGTGCGTGCGCATCTCGAAGTGCTCGCGCGAATCCTTGTACTTGTGTGGCGAGCGGATGACGCAGTACACGTTCTTCTCGGTGGGCAGCGGCACGGGGCCGACCACCCGGGCGCCCGTGCGGGTCACCGTCTCGACGATCTTGCGCGCTGATGCATCGATCGCCTCGTGGTCGTAGGCCTTGAGCCGGATGCGGATCTTCTGTCCCGCCACGCTTGCCGTCCCTCTCGCTTGTCGCGGCTGCTGCCGCTTCTCTCGTGCATCAATGGTGCTGGTCGCTGGTCTGCCGTACTGCTGGTCCTGCGGGCACTGCTGTTCGCGCTGACGCGCTTTGCGCGCACCCATGGCACGACGCGCACGCGCGCCGGGCCGGACGGACCAGGTCCGCCGCCACTGTTCATCTGTCCGGGATCACCGGTCCACGTGGTCGGGCGTGTCGCCCAAACTTCGGGCATCCGCCCCGGAATCTGGCGAATGCTGGTGGACCGGTCACGCTCGTGTGAGCGCAACATGGTCGGTGGTGCTCGGATAGCTGCCGGTCGCCCCGCCGTCGCAGTACTGGCTGGAGATCAACTCGATCCACCATACCCGTGCTGTGCCGACCTGATCTGGGCCGCGCAAGAGCGCAACCCCGCTGAGGGCAACCCGAGAAGTATGCCTCATCGCGGGGGGCGACTTCAAATCCGCCCCATCCGTGCTTGACGACGCCGCCGACCGTCACTGCTCGCGCCGCCCGACACCCCTGCGGTCCCGCGCGGCACACGATGCTCACGCTGTGGGAACGACGCTCAAGGTGTGGGTGCCAAACCCACGCAGCAGCAGCGGGTAGGCGCACAATCCGTGAGCATCGTGCGGGCTGATCCGGTCATCGCGGGCGCGGCCTCGCGGGCCAGTGCAGCCGCGGCAGCCACGCGTGGGATCGGGAGGTTCGCGCGCCGGAGAAGGGCTGCGATCGTCCCCAGCTGAGGCCACTGAGCCCGCCGAGTTGTACCCATGTCCGAATTCCGTCCACATTCACATGACAACGGTGGCAGGTGCCTTGACTGCGCGCCGAAGCTCAGCCCATGACGACGAGCCTCCCGCCGAATCGCCCGCGGCTGATTCTCAGGGCCGGTGCGCTGGCAGCGGGCTACAACGACGACGAGATCAAGCGCTTGCGCCGATCCGGCCAATGGACGTCCGCGGCTCGTGGCGCCTACTTCGACAACGCCAATGCCCCGAAGCTGTCCGGAGCCGAACGGCATCGCCTGATGGTCGACACCGCCGTGCCGCGGTTGTCCGGCGAGCCTGTGGTCAGCCATCTGTCGGCTGTTGTGTTGCACGGCCTTCCGCTGTGGCGGACCCACCTGAACGAAGTCCATGTGACCAGGCGGGCGCCGGCCAAGGCCCATCGTGGATCCATGGTCCATAGCCACCTCGCCGCGCTTGAACCTGACGACGTCGTTCTCGTGGACCATCGACGCGTCACATCACCGACCCGGACCGTCGTCGACGTGGCCAGAACCGTGCCGTTCGAACAGGGCGTGATCGTCGCGGACGCCGCTTTGCGTTTGGGCTTGACCACCCACGAGAAGCTCGCCGATCAGCTGAAACGCTCACGCCGAATGCCAGGAGCACGCGCCGCTGGGCGGGTGATTGCATTCGCGGACGGCCGAAGTGAGAGCGTCGGCGAATCCCGTAGCCGGGTGATGATGCACCGCGAAGGTCTTCCTCAACCGGAATTGCAGATGACGGTGTGTGATGGCGACGGAACGTACTTGGGCCGAGCGGACTTTGGCTACCGGCGGCGGAAGGTGTTGGGAGAATTCGACGGAAAGCTGAAGTACCAGGGCGGACCCCACGGCGCGGACCCCGGCGACGTGGTGTTCCGGGAGAAGCAGAGAGAGGATGCGCTGCGCGCCGCCGGATGGACTGTGGTGCGCTGGATTTGGGCAGACCTGGACGAGCCCGCTGCCGTTGTTCACCGGCTTCGCCGCGCGCTCGATCGGCCCAGTTAGGCGGCTTAGAACCTGCGCAGGGGGTTGGCCGGGAGATGACGGGGCCCCACCGCACGGTGCGTTCGCCCATCCACGACCCCCTGGCTGAGGCATGAGCAGCGCACCCACCGCGAGCAACAGGGCCCCGGCGCGACGAATCGCAGCGGGGCCCCGTCAGAGCCCATCAGCGGACCAACCGGCCCGCGTCAGCTCACTTGATGATCTTGGTGACCGAACCGGCACCCACGGTACGACCACCCTCGCGGATGGCGAACCGGAGGCCCTCCTCGATGGCGATCGGCTGGATCAGCGTAACCGTCATCTCGGTGGTGTCGCCCGGCATGACCATCTCGGTGCCCTCGGGGAGCTGCACCACACCGGTCACGTCGGTGGTGCGGAAGAAGAACTGCGGGCGGTAGTTGTTGAAGAACGGCGTGTGCCGCCCGCCCTCGTCCTTGCCCAGGATGTAGACCTGGGCCTCGAAATCGGTGTGCGGGGTGATCGAGCCCGGCTTGACGACAACCTGGCCGCGCTCCACGTCCTCACGCTTGGTGCCGCGCAGCAGCAACCCGACGTTGTCGCCGGCCTGACCCGAGTCGAGCAGCTTGCGGAACATCTCGACACCGGTGACGGTCGTGGTGAACGACTTCTTGATCCCCACGATCTCGACGGTCTCGTTGACGTGCACCTTGCCGCGATCGACCTTGCCGGTGACGACGGTGCCACGACCGGTGATCGTGAACACGTCCTCGATCGGCATCAGGAACGGCTTCTCGGTGTCGCGGACGGGCTCCGGAATGGACTCGTCGACGGCGTCCATGAGCTCGACGACGGTCGCGACCCACTTCGGGTCACCCTCGAGAGCCTTCAGGCCGGAGGTACGGATGACGGGGGCATCCTCGTCGAACTCCTGGTTGGCCAGCAGCTCGCGAACCTCTAGCTCGACGAGCTCAAGGATCTCCTCGTCGTCGACCATGTCGGCCTTGTTCAGCGCGACCAGGATGTAGGGCACGCCGACCTGACGGGCCAGCAGCACGTGTTCCTTGGTCTGCGGCATCGGGCCGTCGGTGGCGGCGACCACGAGGATCGCGCCGTCCATCTGGGCGGCACCGGTGATCATGTTCTTGATGTAGTCCGCGTGCCCGGGGGCATCCACGTGCGCGTAGTGGCGCTTCGCCGTCTGGTACTCGACGTGCGCGATGTTGATGGTGATGCCGCGCTGACGCTCCTCAGGAGCCTTGTCGATCTGATCGAAGGCCGATACCTCGTTCAGGGTCGGGTACTTGTCGTGCAGCACCTTGGTGATGGCCGCAGTCAGGGTCGTCTTGCCATGGTCGACGTGACCGATGGTGCCGATGTTGACGTGCGGTTTGCTCCGGTCGAACTTCGCCTTCGCCACTGCTGTCCTCCTCAGGACTCTTCTGATGCGCCATGCGACTTCCGGTACTGATTCAGGTCGTCAGGGCGTTGGTGGATGGATCTGGACCGGGTTCTCTGTCGAACCCGGACCCGTGACGGTGGAGGTGCGAAAACCGCCCACCATCCCGACTGTGCAGGGTACGGATGGCCGCGCCGTGGGGCCAATCCGCACGCCTGGAATTACCTGTTCGAGGCAAGTTGCCATTGGCCGTCGCGATCACAATGCTCCGCTCCGGACTCGCTGGCGTTCCCTCGTGTCGTCATTCGCCGCTTGCTTTGGCGATGATTTCCTTCGCCACGTTCGCCGGAACTTCCGAATACCGGTCGAAGACCATCGAGTACGACGCCCGGCCCTGGGTCCGCGACCGCAGGTCGCCGACGTAGCCGAACATCTCCGACAGCGGAACCAGCGCCGTGATGACCCTGGCACCCGAGCGCTCACTCATGGACTGGATCTGCCCACGCCGCGAGTTCAGGTCACCGATGACGTCACCCATGTTGTCCTCGGGGGTGACGACCTCGACGCTCATCAGCGGCTCGAGCAGCGCCGGCTTCGCCATCCGGGCGGCTTCCTTCATCGCGATCGAACCCGCGATCTTGAACGCCATTTCGGACGAGTCGACCTCGTGGTAGGCACCGTCGACCAGGGTCAGCTTGACGCCCAGCACCGGGTAGCCGGCCAGAATGCCGTACTGCAGCGCGTCCTGCGCACCGGCGTCCACCGAGGGGATGTACTCCTTCGGGATACGTCCACCCGAGACAGCGTTGACGAACTCGTAGGTGGCACCCTCTGAGTGCTCCATGTCCAATGGCTCGACCGTGATGAGGATCTTCGCGTACTGCCCGGATCCACCGGTCTGCTTCTTGTGGACGTACGAGTACTTCTCCACGGTCCCGCGGATGGTCTCGCGGTACGCGACCTGCGGCTTGCCGATGTTGGCGTCGACGTTGAACTCACGCCGCATCCGCTCCACCAGGATGTCCAGGTGCAGCTCGCCCATGCCGGAGATGACCGTCTGGCCGGTCTCCTCGTCGTTCTTGACCTTGAACGTCGGGTCCTCTTCGGCGAGCTTCTGGATCGCGGTGCCCAGCTTCTCCTGGTCACTCTTGGTCTTCGGTTCGATGGCCACCGAGATGACCGGGTCCGGGAAGTTCATCGACTCGAGCACGATCTGGTGCGCCGGGTCGGTGAGCGTGTCGCCGGTGGTGGTCTGCTTGAGCCCCATGACGGCGACGATGTCGCCGGCGCTGACCGAGGCCAACTCCTCACGCTTGTTGGCGTGCATCTGGTAGATCTTGCCGATCCGCTCCTTGCGGTCCTTGGTCGCGTTGACGACCTGGGTACCGGTGTTCAGGGTCCCGGAGTAGACGCGCAGGAAGGTCAGCTTGCCCAGGTGCGGGTCGGTGGCGACCTTGAACGCCAGCCCGGCGAAGTGGTCCTTCGGGTCCGGGTGACGCTCGGCCGGGGTGACCCCGTCGGCCAGTGTGCCCTCGATGGCGCCGACGTCCAGCGGCGACGGCAGGTACTCGACGACCGCGTCGAGCATCGGCTGCACGCCCTTGTTCTTGAACGCGGAACCGGTGACGACCGGATTGACCTTGCCGGCGATGGTGGCCCGGCGGATCGCGGCGTTCAGCTGCTCGAGAGTGAGCTCCTCGCCGACCAGGTAGGCCTCCATGGCCTCGTCGTCGTTCTCCGAGATCGTCTCGATCAGCGTCTCGCGCCACTCGGCGGCCTGATCGGCAAGATCCGCGGGGATCTCTTCGATCTCGTAGTCCTCGCCCTTGACGGTCTCGCCGCGCCAGGTCAGCGCGCGCATCTGCAGCAGGTCGACAACACCGATGAAACCGCCCTCGGCACCGATCGGGATCTGCAGCACCAGCGGGGTGGCACCGAGCCGCTCCACCATCATCTCGACGCAGCGGAAGAAGTTGGCACCGGTGCGGTCGAGCTTGTTGACGAAGCACATCCGCGGCACGTGGTACTTCTCCGCCTGCCGCCAGACCTGTTCGGTCTGCGGCTCGACGCCGGCAACACCGTCGAACACCGCGACGGCGCCGTCAAGTACACGGAGGGACCGCTCGACTTCCACGGTGAAGTCGACGTGCCCGGGGGTGTCGATGATGTTGATCTTGTGACCCTTCCACGACGTGGTCGTGGCGGCGGAGGTGATGGTGATCCCCCGCTCCTGTTCCTGGTCCATCCAGTCCATGACGGCGGCGCCCTCGTGGACCTCGCCGATCTTGTACGTGATGCCGGTGTAGAACAGGATGCGCTCGGTCGTGGTGGTCTTGCCCGCGTCGATGTGCGCCATGATCCCGATGTTGCGGACCTTGTCCAGGGCGTTCGTGGCCACGGTGGGTTCTTCCTCGTCTCAAATCAGGGGGGTGGGTGCCGCAGGACTCCGATGCTCAACACAGGAGGGCAGCACCCGTACAGCGCCGCGCGGGGAGGTGATATTCCCCGCGCGGTGCCGCGGGACGCACTACCAGCGACGGAACCGACGGACCGATGACTGACGGAAAAACCGTCACCATCGACGGAACCGACGGACCGATGACTGACGGAAATGCTGTCACCATCGACGGTATCGACGGACCGATGACTGACGGAAATGCTGTCACCATCGGTAGTGCGCGAAGGCCTTGTTCGACTCCGCCATCTTGTGCGTGTCCTCGCGCCGCTTGACCGAGGCGCCCAGCCCGTTGGAGGCGTCGAGCAACTCGTTCATCAGCCGTTCGGTCATCGTCTTCTCGCGACGGGCCTTGGAGTAGCCGACCAGCCAGCGCAGCGCCAGGGTGGTCGACCGGCCGGCCTTGACCTCGACCGGCACCTGGTAGGTCGCGCCACCGACGCGGCGGCTCTTCACCTCGAGCGCGGGCTTCACGTTGTCCAGCGCACGCTTGAGCGTCACGACCGGGTCGGTGCCCGACTTCTCCCGGCAGCCCTCCAGGGCGCCGTACACGATGGACTGGGCGATCGAGCGCTTGCCGTCCAGCAGCACTTTGTTGACCAGCTGGGTCACCAGCGGCGAGTTGTACACCGGGTCGGCAACGAGCGGCCGGCGCGGAGCAGGTCCCTTGCGGGGCATGTCAGCTCTTCTCCTTCTTCGCGCCGTACCGGCTGCGAGCCTGCTTGCGGTTCTTGACGCCCTGGGTGTCCAGCGAGCCACGGATGATCTTGTACCGAACGCCGGGAAGGTCCTTCACCCGGCCGCCGCGGACCAGCACGATGGAGTGCTCCTGCAGGTTGTGGCCCTCGCCGGGAATGTAGGCGGTGACCTCGACCTGGCTGGTCAGCTTGACCCGGGCGACCTTGCGCAGCGCCGAGTTCGGCTTCTTCGGGGTGGTCGTGTAGACGCGGGTGCACACACCGCGCCGCTGCGGGCTCCCCTTCAGTGCCGGAGTTTTCGTCTTACCGATCTTCTCGGTGCGGCCCTTGCGGACCAACTGCTGGATCGTGGGCATGTGCTGGCGACTTCTTCCTTCGCGGGACGAGGCAGGGCGTGAACATCGGACTGGCGGGTGACGATCGCCTGCCAGGCAGCTGACTGTCACCGCGGGAGGTGATTCAGCTGGAGGCCGACGCTCGTGAACTTCTGCTGCTGGTGCGCCCGATCTGCGATCGGCGTCCGGCCACGCGCCCACCCGAATACTCGCTGATCAGCGGGCCTTCGAGCCTCGGATCCCCCACTGCACACCACGCGAGTAGATCTTGCGCACGACCGGACGTACTACGGTCCCGCCGCATGGTCAAAGGGCGTGATCACGATCCACGCGCCTGTGGGCACACGACAGCGACCCAGCAGGACCGGGCCAGTCGCTCAGGCTACCCGCGCGAGCAGGCGACCTGCAAATCACGGCCGTGCGGTCAAAGAGCTGGACGCCATCGGGACTGCCGTGGTGATTCGGTCGGGGAACGGCACATCCGTCGCGGCGCCGGACCGGCTCCCGATCGGTGGCGTGCAGCCACCTGCGGCAAGCCGGACCTCAGCGCTGGGTACTTCGATCGCCCAGAATACGCGATCGGCGACTACCCGATCGACCGCCGCAAGATCAACCGCGCACCGCGCACCGCGCACCGCGGCCCGGCGACCGACTGACCCCGACCGCTTCGGACTTGACGGATCGGGGTTGGATCAGACCTCCGCAGCGAACGCCGACAGAGCGTCGTTGATCTCGGCTGCGGCGAAACGGCCGGGATCGAACTCCGCCGGTGAGCCGAGGCCAAGCCATACCAGCATCGCTTCATGGCCCGGGTGGACTGGGTCATCGAGGGTCTCGATCAGATCGGCGTAGCCCCAGACGCCGCCGCAGTCCTCCGGCGGCGCGGCCCGACGGCCACCGGTGCAGCGCGGGTACCTGCCGCCGTCCACGGCGGGCAGAATCGCCTCGACCTGGATGCCATGTCGCCAATCGTCGCCGAAATCGTAGAGGTAGGTCATCGTCGATCCGGGCTCTGGCGCAGCCCGTTGCAGCGTCAGCCGCCGGGCATCGCGGTACTCCAGATCGACGTCGACAGCTGACATGTCGCCGGGACCGTATCGGCCGAGCGCGGTGTCGAACAGCCACAGATGCGAACCGTTCCACTCGAAACAGGCCTGCACGATGTGATGCAGGTCGGCCAGGGTGGTCGTCGAGGCGAGCTCCACTCGCCGCCAGATGGGTGGTTTCGCGCCGGCCAGGATGACCTTGATCCGATGGATGGTGGCCGATTCTTCACGCGGAGTCGGGTCCGGCGGCGACAGAATCGAGCGAGCCGGCGGTCTGCGGCGCGACCCTGCCGTCGTGACCGGCTTCGGTCGCTTGGCGCCGGGCGCCGGCGGAGCGGGCAGCAGGTTCGACCTGGATCGCACCAAACGCAGGTACGTGCCGACGTCCTCGACCTGCTCGGCGTCCGCCGGGCACTCAGGCGCGGCCAGCGCCTCCCGCAGCATCGCCGCCGCCTGGCCCGCGGTGTATTCGGTGAGCCCGTCGGTGACCTCGGTCGCGGCCACCCAGAATTGCGCCCGGATCTTCGGCACCTCGTCGGTGAACCAGCAGTCCTTCACGCCGCCGCCGAGGTCGTGGTCGATCAGCAACACGCAGGCGTGTGACCGTTTCCCATAACGGAACTCGACGGCCAACGACTGCTGGGTGCCCAGCGGATCGGCAAATCCGAAGGCCGACACCCATTCCGGCGTCCCGAGGGTGCGAGCCCACGGCATGTCCTTCACCCCAGCTTCGGCCAGCCTGGTTGCGGCAGCGGTCGCCGCGCGTCGGGCCGGCAGCGGCCCGAGCCGCTGCAGCACCCTGGCCATCGCCAGCGCCTCCGGGGCGCCGGTGGATGCGGCGTCGGTGATCAGTTGCGACAGCGGATCCGCCGAGTCCGCCTCGCCCAACGTCACCTCGAACATCCGCAGGAACTCCGCTCCGCTGAGCTCGGCCTCCAATGCACCGGCACCGCGTTTGAGCAATGGCTGCCAACCCGCGAGGATTCCGTCGAGGGTGTCCCGTGGAGATTCGCCCATACCCATCTCGCCCAGCCACGCGATGAGCGCCTCGACGTCCTCACCGAAGCCTTCGATCATCGCCAGCAATTCCGGAGGGGCCCCGGAATCGGCCACCATCTGGTAGATCTCCGAGGCCGTCATCTCCGGAGTGAACGGCGAACCGCTCTGCACCGGGCTCTCGGTGTCCTCGGTGAGCGCCTCGAAGGGGCCATCGGAACGAGTGTTCGGATCGCCCCCGAACACGGCGTGCACCACGGTCTCGGTGCCGGCGGTCGGGAGGGCATCGGTGCTGGTAGTCGGGGCCGCGGGCGGGGGCGCGCCAGGGCCCGAGTCGTCCGCACCTGCAGTACTCGGATGCGTCGCCGGGACGTCGGGCACCACGGTGAGGTGGCGTCCGGTGGGGGTGCGCTTGCCGGTCATCACTGCCATGTTGCCAGTCAGCGGTCGTCCACCGGTGGATAACGGACGTCGACCTACCCGGGCACGGTCGGGTCGTGGCTCTGCTCGTCACAGAGTGCTGCTGTAGTCGTCGGAGTGTGTGGCGCGTTCACCCGAAACGGTCGAGGCCGCGGGACGCAGCCCCAACCCGAGGACCGCCGACGGACGAGCGGAACCGGGTTGCGTGCGTGGTGATCGAACAGGACCGGCCGGTGGAGTGATTCGAGGACAGCCGCGCGCACCTGCAGGCGGTGGCCTTCCGATGCTCGGTTCCCGGCCGAGTGGGGCCGGCGCTCCGGCGGCGTGGCCTGCTCAGATGCCTGCAGGCAGGGCCGCGCGTCACACTGCGTCGAGGAGGTCCTCCAGCGGCCCGGGCACCCGGTCCGGCCGCAGCGCACCGGCCAGCACCGGCGCGTAGTGGATCTTGCGGCCACCCCGGGTCCCCATGAACCGCCGCAGGTGCGCCGCGGTTGACCTGCCCTGCTGCGCGGGCTGCTGCTGGAAGGTCCGGAACGCGGTGAGATCGCCGTGGGCATCAAGGATCTGCTCGACCGTGGCGGTGCCCAACGCCCGGATCAACTCGTCCTCCAGGTCCGCGGCGCAGACATAGAAGTGCCGTGATTCCAGCTCGGCACGCGTCGGCGCGTCGCCCAAGCCCGCTTGCGCCAGGCCGCGCTGGAAGACATGGACCTCGGCCTCGTCGCACAGTCCCGCCAGCCGGATGTTCGCCCCGTTCGGACCGAAACGGTCAAGGAAGTGGCCGATGTTGGTCGCACCACCCATCGGCACCACGAACACCTTCTCCGCCAACAGGTTTCGTCCGCGACGCGCCGCCAGTGCCGCCACCGCCAGCTGGTCGCTGACCCCTTCGACGAGCACGACCGTCCGTGCGCTGTCCAGGGTATTGTCCGCGCCCGTTGGCATCTCCGGACCCTACTGCCGGACCAGACCGCCGGAAAAGCGCTCGTCCACCATGGAATCCGCGCGAACTCGGGCATCGGCGACGTCGGTCACCTGCCGAGTTGCTGGAGGCGCCCGGTGAGCAGGTCGCGCTCCGCGGCGTTCTCGGTGAGCAGAACGGCCTCGTCGTAGGCGATGCGCGCGTCCCGACTCCGGTGCCCGATAGTGATATCGTTGCAGCTAGCAGTGCTATCACTGGAGACGCCATGGCAAGTCTGGTCATCCGCGATCTCGACGACGACGTCAAGACCAGGCTGCGGATCCGTGCAGCCGAGAACGGACGATCGATGGAGGCCGAGGCTCGGGCAATCCTCGCGGCCGCCGTCGCCGCAACGCGCCCGGCACGCGGGCTGGGGTCGTATATCCGCAACCAGTTCAGTGAACTCGGGGGCGTTGATCTCGAGGTTCCCCCCCGTGACGAAGCAGTTCGCGTGGCGGATCTGTCGTAGTGGTCATTCTCGACACCAACGTCATCTCTGAGCTGATCCGGCAGCGTCCGCATCCGGCTGTGGTCGAGTGGATCGACCAGCAGAACGCCTTCGAGGTGTGGATCACCGCCGTCACCGCCGCGGAACTACGAACCGGCGTTGCTCTGCTACCCGAAGGCCGACGGAAGTCAGACCTCCACCTGCACATCGAGCGACTGCTGGACGAGACATTCGCCGGATACGTCCTGCCGTTTGACGACAGGTCCGCGATTCCCTATGCGGACATCGTTTCCGGCCGGCGCAACAAGGGCCGGTCCATCGCATTTCAGGATGCCCAGATCGGGGCGATCTGCCTTCAGCAGGGGATGACTCTGGCCACCCGGAATACCCGGGATTTCGAGGACACCGGAATTGACCTCATCGATCCCTGGTCCGTGTGACGCTCACACGGGACCGGCGACCACGTGTTCGGCGGCGAGTGGTGAGAGCTTGACGTTCAGTTGAACTCGGATCTTCTCGAGTTCCCTTTGCAGGTTCCGCATCTCGCCCGCCGATTGCGCGCCCGTGCTGGCCTCGACGTGCGCCCTCGGCCCGGATTCCAGGAATTTCCGATCGAACCGGATCTCCCGGGCGGCGTGGTCGTACACGGCCACCTGGGTCGGGACTTCCGCAGCGCCGCTGGAGGTGACAGCTGCGACGCCAGACTGTCCGAGCAACTGGCGCAACGTCACCAGGTCCGCACTCCCGGATCCGGTGACCTCCTGGAGTCGCACCCGGATGACGTCGACCGCCGAGTCGTCCATCCCACCCGCGCGCAGCATGTCAGCGGACCACGACGCGACCTGTGCGTCGCGGGGATCGGCTGCGGGGGTGGCGTTCTCGATCGCGTCAAGATCACCAAGACACTCGTCGCGACGATCCTGGGACTTCGCGCGAAGGTACCCCTGCACGGCGTCGACGATCTTTGGCAGGTACCGGACGCCGGACACCACGTTCCGCAGCCCTGGCTCGATCGCCAGCGCCGCCTCGAGGTCACCGGACGGTGCGCTCTTGATCTTGCTGAACAATGCGGCGGCCGACGCCTGGTCGGCGTTCCGGACAACCTCCTGAGCCCGGCGCTCGATGATCGCCGGCCTTTCCGCGCTCGCCTTGCCGAGCACCTCCGCCCAGATCTCGGGTGTCATCACCTTCTGATTGATCGAGTACATGCTCGCGATGATCTTCCCGTGAGCCGAGCACAACGGGGCGAACGCGTCGATCATCGACGCGGTCAGGCACGCGTCCAGGACGATGAGGTCGGCTTTCACACCCTTGGCGACCAAGGGGGCGACGACGGTGTTCTTCCAGTAGTCCTTGGAGAACGCGCTCTCCTGCAGGCTGTCCGGCTCGAAGGTCGCGTTCACGCCACCGTGGCCACCGCCGATCGCCAGCACGTCCAGCACCGGAGGTTGGGCACCGGTCAGAGTGAGTTTGGTGAACGGCGCGGCCCCGGACTTGCTCGCGGGGAGGGCCAGTTGCATCCGGTCGGCCGTGGACACGGTGTCCGGATACAGCTGGCCGGCGCCGAGGGCCTCGCGGGTGCCCGGCCGGGGGGTGATCATCAGGTGTTTGGCCTGCCCGCTGCCCAGGGCGGCCAGGGTCGCCGGCTCGGTCTGCTGGGTGTACTGCTGAGCTGCCGCGGTGACGGTCGCCGCCTCGATGAGCCGGCTGACATCCCTGACCACACCCTCGGCAAGCCGGCGCAACCTGCCCAGTGGAGTCTGCGACCGGCCGTCGGTCAGATGCTGCCCGCGATCCTCGCGCATGTCGATGGCCAACTTCTCGGCCGCCCGTGCCTTCTCCGCCAAGCTCTGCATGGCCGGCTCGACATCGCCGCCGGCAGCGACGAGGAAATTCGCGACAGCCTGGGTGAATTCCTGCAGAGCAGGCAGGATCTCCCGAAGGTCATCGTTGTCCACCTCGCCGGCGAGGGTGATCGCCCTCATCAGGGTGTCGTCGTCGATCACCCGACGGATCACCGTGCCGGACGGCCGACCGGAGCGGTGGATCACCTTGCGACGAAGCTCGGACCGATCGCCGCACTGCGGCGCCTCGTCCCATTGCCGGTCCGATCCAGCACCCGACACCGAGACCAACCCGGCAACCGCCGTGAGATGGTCTGACGCCGAACGGATTTCAACAGTTGGCGTTACGTGCACCGATACCTCGACAGGCTTCTTCTCCGGAAGCGTGCGCGTCGCCAATTGCGAGGTGACCATCTGTCTCCGCCCGGTCGCGCCCTCGGCTGCCATTGATCAGCTGGATTCTACGGCGCACCAGCCGGATCTGCTCCGCCCCCGCTGATCGCCGTCGGTTGGAACTCCCCTCCACTCGGCGCCGCGTGCAGGCGCACTCCCCTGCAGCGGCACTCGGCGCCGGTTTCAGGGACTCGGCGCCACCATATTCCGGCGCCGAGTTCATGAAGGCGGCGCTGAGTGGTGGTTATCCGCGCCAGGAATCGCGCCAACCACAGCATGTCGCGCACGGCGACTACGTCCGGCGCGCGGCCATCCGCCCAACCGCGCGAACCAGCGCGGCGCGATGCTGCGCCACTCGCTCCGGCTCAGTGCGACCACTCCCCGCCAGGGCGTGCAGCGCCGGGGAATTGGTGAACCACGAAGCGACCAGTCCGATCACCAACATCATCACGTCCACCGGGTCGTCGCCCGGGGCCAGCCGGCCGCCGGCCTTGGCATCGGCGATCGCCGCTACCTTCGGCCGGTAGGCCTCCGTCTCCTCCGGCGAGACATTCGGCCGCTCCAGGAGTTTCCACATCGTGAGTCGCACCATCGCGGGGTGAGCGATCATGTGATCGAACAGCGCACCGGCGTAGCCCGGAAGGTCGTCGGCGGAGAACGGCACCGCGTCGGTCAGCACCCCGAGCGACCGCACCATCACGGTGTCGAACAGCTCCTCCTTGTTGCCGTAGTAGGCGTAGATCAGCCGCTTGTTGGCCCTGGCCAGTTCGGCGATCCGATCGACCCGGGCGCCGGCCAGCCCGTGCGCCGCGAACTCCACGAACGCCGCGTCCAGGAGACGTCGTCGGGTATCGGTCGAATCGGGCGGCATAGCGAGAACCCTATAGTAACTAACTGGTTATTGACACCCTGCCACGGCTGTGCAAGGGTTTGTAACCAACCAGTTAGAGACGATCCCGCGGAGGACGCACCATGGCCAAGACCGCACCCAGCGGCCCGATTCTGATCACCGGGAGCTCGTCAGGCATCGGCCGGTCGTCGGCGCTCGCGCTGCACGCTGCGGGCCGCACCGTGTACGCCACCGCGCGACGCCTCGAGTCGATCAAGGACCTCGCCGATCAGGGCATCCGCACCCTGGCGCTGGACGTCACCGACGACGCTTCGATGGCCGCGGCTGTCGAGGCGATCGAGGCGGAGTCGGGGCCGATCGGGGTGTTGATCAACAACGCCGGGTACGGCCTGTACGGGGCCGTGGAGCAGGTGCCGATGGACGACGTCCGCCGGCAGTTCGAAACGAACTTCTTCGGCCTGGTCCGGCTCACCCAACTGGTGCTGCCCGGGATGCGCAGGGCCGGGCAGGGCCGGATCCTGAACGTCTCCTCGATGGGCGGCCGGGTGACATTGCCGGGCGGAGCGTTCTACCACGCCAGCAAGTACGCGGTGGAGGCGTTGTCTGACGCGCTCCGGATGGAGGTCGCGCAGTTCGGCATCGACGTGGTCATCATCGAGCCGGGGCCGGTGAAGACGCCCTGGAACGATGTCGCCGCGGGATCGATCGACGGAAGCGGCGCCGCAGACGGGTCCGAGGGCGCCGCCGACGACCCCTATGCGGCGTACAAGAAGGCCGTCGCCGGGTCGTTCACGACGGTGCAGGACGGCCCGCTGGGCCGGCTGGCCTCCACCGCCGACGACATCGCGGAGGTCATCGTCAAAGCGGTCACCGCGGGCAGACCGCGCACCCGTTACCTGATCAACGCGGTGGCCAAGTCGATGCTGGCGACTCGAAGGTTGCTTCCCACCAGGGCATCCGACGCGGTGCTGGCCCGGCAGTACGGCCTGCCGCGCTGAAGCCCAGTGGATCCGCCCAATGGACCCGCCCAATGGATCCGCCCAGTGGATCGGCCCAGTGGATCGGTGCAGCGGCCCGGTAGGCGCGGACCCGCGGATTGCGCCCACACCGCTCGGGGCGTCGTCGGAGCGATGACCCCCTGCCGTCAGCGTTCGGTGTGCAGGATGGTCCGCCCGTCCGGGAGCCTGACCTCAAGGGCAGCGATCCGGTCCTCGGGCACCGAGGTCGCCATCGGCACTCGCATGTTCGCGCCGGCCACCGCCCGCCAGGTTCCTGCCGGGGCCGGGTGCCCGTCGACGTCGATCACCGTCAGGTCGTACGGCACCGTGGTGTCCGCGTACTCGGCGTACTGGCAGACGACCGTGATCGCGGTTCCCCACTGTTTGGCGGTCAGTTCGACCGACGCCGTCATCGGGCCCGGGACGACCTGGGTCATCGGCTCGGAATCGACGGCCGTCGTCGGACTGGCCGGCTTCGCGGTGCTGAAGATCAGCACCGACACCAGCGTCGCGACGGCGGCCAAGGACGCGGCCAGCACGCCGCCGAGGACCCAACGGCGCCTCCGCCGTTCGGCGCCGACCCGCGAGATCAGCCGTGGCAGCAACGTCGCCGGCACCGGTGAGTCGTCGTCGGAGATCGCCGTGGCGCTGGTCAGGGCCAGCAAACCCGGCAGGCCGGCGAACCGCTGCACGGAATCCTGGCACTCCTGGCAGTGCCTCAGGTGACGCTCGTAGGCCTGCCGGTCGGCGGGTGAGAGGGCACCGAGCACGTAGGCGGCATCATCCCGGCACACCTCGCTCACGTCACCACCCCCATCTCTTCCAGGATCAGTCGGAGCGCCCGCAGCGCGTAATGCAGGCGCGATTTGACGGTGCCGACCGGAACCCCGAGCACGGTCGCCGCCTGGCCCGCGGTACAGCCGCGGAAGTAGCACTCCAGCAGTACGGCGCGATGATCCCGGCTCAACCTGCGGAGCGCGTCAGTCACCATGATCGATTGCAGCGCCGTGTCGGTGGCGTCCGGCTCCAGCGGTTCAGGCACGGATTCCACCGAGGTCGTCGGGCGGCGCTGGCCGGCGCGCCAGTCGTCCACGACGATGTTCCTGGCGACGGTGAACAACCAGCCGCGCGCCGACGAGTCCTGCTGCGCGAGCACCTGCGGTCGACGCCAGGCCCGGAACAGCGTTTCTTGCACCACATCCTCAGCCCTTGCCCTGTCTCCTCCGGTCAGGTGCAGCACGAAAGCCCACAACGCGGGCGCGTGTTCGTCGTGCAACGCGCGCAGCAGCTCGGCGTCGCTTCCGGACGGCAGGCCACGCACCGGCCGCTGGGCAGCGGCGTTGCCACGCGACCCGCTGATCCTGCGCGACCCGGTGATCCTGGGAGCGCGGTCGGTGCCGTCGCTCACCGCCACCTCCGATCGTTCGGCCGTTCCGATCGCGCGACCCCCGGCCGGGTCCTATCTAGACCACGCTGGGCGACCGAGAACAGTTCGAAACAAACCACCCCGGAGCCGTTCACGGGCCTGTTCACGAACTGTTCTGCGTCGACTGTCGGTGTCGCAGGACACACTTGTCAGGATCGCAGACATCCCAGCGACAGCCGGATGCCTGCGGGGCCCATGGCACCACGGTGCACTAGCACGGTGCACTACTACGCGAGGGAGCCCTGATGCGCACCGCAGACACTGTGTTCACCCCGGTCGAGCCGATCGCCGCGCCGGCATCGCCGATCTCGGAAGCGGCGGCCGAGGCCTGGATTCCGCGGACCTGTTTCAAGAACGGACCGCCCGGCCGGGTGGGGCTCGAATTGGAACTGCTGGTGGTCGACGCCGGGCACGGCACTCGTCCGGCCGGCACCCGGCGTTCCCGACACCGCCGCGACCCTGCGGTACTCCGGGGGTTGGCCGACGGCGGCCTCGACGGCAGTCTGACCGTCGAACCCGGGGGGCAGGTAGAGCTCAGCTCCCGCCCCGGTCCTCACCTTTCGCACACCGTTGACGTCGTGCGGCGAGATCTGGCGGCCATGACTCGCCGCGCGGCCAGGTTGGGCTTCCGGCTGGTCGGCGAGGGTGTGGATCCGATCGCCGAGCCGGTCCGGGTTCTCGACGATCCCCGGTACGCGACCATGGAGAGCTACTTCGACCGATGGGGACCGGCGGGCCGCATCATGATGTGCTCGACCGCGTCGGTGCAGGTCAACGTCGAGGCGGGGCTGGCCGCGCCGGGTCGAACAGGGCCGTCCGCCACGATCGGCCACCGCTGGGATCTGCTGCATGCCATCGGGCCTGCGCTCGTCGCCGCGTTCGCCAACTCCCCACGTCATGCCGGCCGGCTGACCGGATGGAAGAGCACCAGGCAGGCGGTCTGGGCGACACTGGACCCGGCAAGGACCAGCGCCCCCACGCGGCGGCCCGACGAGGACATCGCCGATGCCTGGGCCCGATGTTCGCTCGATGCGCCCGTGATGATCATCCGCAGGGACCGCGGCCCCTGGACCGCGCCGGACGGTCTCACGTTTCGCGAGTGGATCCGGCAGGGCCGCGCCGCGGTCCCCGATCGCCCACCACCTTCTGTCGACGACCTCGCCTACCACCTCACCACCCTGTTTCCCCCGGTCCGGCCGCGCGGGCACCTGGAGGTCCGGTACGTCGACGCTCAGCCGGGCCCGTGGTGGACGGTGCCGCCCGCGGTGATCACCTCCCTGCTCGATGACGACGCCGCCGGCCAATTGGCGATGGAGATCACCCGCCCGGTGCGCGGGCGCTGGCGAGACGCGGCCCGGCTGGGCATGTCAGACCCGCTGCTGGCCAGGGCCGCTATCGCGGTGCTCGGGCTCGCCGCGACCGTGCTGGCCCGCGAACCGCGGGACAGACGATTCGTCGGGCAGGTCGAGGGATACATCGAACGATGGACGGCCAGGGGCATGAGCCCCGCCGACGACGCGCCGATCTGGGATCCGAGAAGGGCTCACTCGCCGCATGACGACAGAACTGAGCTGGACGACAGAACTGAGCTGGACGACAGAACTGAGCTGGACGACAGGACTGACGGCCTGACATACGGACTGACCGACGGGCCGGAATCGGCCGTCGGAGAGCAGATCGGGGACCTAGCGTGACCGACCGCAGCGACCGTGCGCCTCGAAGCGGCGGCCCACAGCACCGCGACAACGCCCACCCGACAAGCGTTCTCGACCTGGACGACACCCAGATCAAGGAGCGGATCGTCGCCGACCTCGAGCGCGCCCGCGCCCGGACCCGCGGCTTGACCGACGTCCTTGACGACGCCGAACTCGTCCGCCAGCATTCGCGGCTGATGTCGCCGTTGGTCTGGGATCTCGCGCACATCGGCAACCAGGAGGAGCTGTGGCTGCTTCGCGACATCGGCGGCAGGGACCCGATCCTGCCGGAGACGGTGGACCAGCTGTACGACGCCTTCCAGCATCCGCGGGCCGATCGGCCTTCGCTTCCGCTGCTCGACCCCGGCGAGTCGCGGTTCTACGTGGTCGAGGTCCGATCCAAGGTGCTCGACCTGATCGAGCGCACGCCCTTGCGTGGCAGGCGGCTCACCGAACGCGGCTTTGTCTTCGGCATGATCGCCCAGCACGAGCAGCAGCACGCCGAGACCATGCTGGCCACCCATCAGCTGCGCAAGGGCGAGGCGGTGCTCGATGCCGCCCCACCGCCGGCGCCGGAGGTGGCGCCCCGGCAGATCGAGGTGCTCATCCCCGGCGGACTGTTCACCATGGGGACCTCCGCCCATCCGTGGGCACTGGACAATGAGCGTCCCGCTCATCCGGAGGACGTGCCGGCCTTCCGGATCGACTCCTACCCCGTCAGCAACGGTGCCTACCAGGAGTTCATCGCAGACGGCGGGTACGACGACCGCCGGTGGTGGCACCCGGCGGGCTGGCAGCACCGGCAGGAGTCCGGGATCAGCACGCCGCTGTTCTGGCAGCGCGAGGGCTCCCGGTGGTTCCGGCGCCGGTTCGGCCGGCTGGAACCGGTGCCCGCCGCCGAACCGGTGATGCATGTGTGCTGGTACGAGGCGGATGCCTATGCCCGCTGGGCGGGCAAGCGGCTACCCACCGAACGCGAATGGGAGAAGGCCGCCCGTCACGACCCGGCTACCCGACGGGACCGGCTCTACCCGTGGGGCGACGACGACCCGACGCCCGAGTTGGCCAATCTGGGGCAACGGCACCTACAGCC
>Ga0207931_1000006_pt1 | contig 76225 bp, 59 predicted proteins | sample NGESurdeep092012_2_FD_184478 | JGI IMG/M metagenome (GOLD analysis project Ga0207931, IMG submission 184478) | Arctic peat soil microbial communities from Barrow, Alaska - NGEE Surface sample 415-1 deep-092012 (SPAdes) | ecosystem: Environmental > Terrestrial > Soil > Wetlands > Peat ...
TAGGCCGCGCGCAGCACCGGTACCCGCCACTGCGCGCGCAGACTGCTGAGCGACGGCAGCCAGACGAGCGCAGGTCCCTGTCCGATTACCTGATAGGCGAGCGTCACCCCGTCGCTGGTGCGCGCATAGTTCAGCGCAGGTCCGGACTCCACCCGGGCAGTATCCGCCACCGGCCCGGGTCCGCCGGAGAATCCTTGTGCGGTCAGCGGTCTCGGGCGATCAGTTGGGCGGGCTGACCTCGTAGGTGCCCTGGTCGTCCTTCACGGTGACCGTCACGCTGCGGTCGGCGCCGGACACCTTCAGCGTGCACTGGAATGATGTCCCCGCCTTGACCTGCTCGCCGGACGGGCAGCTCACATTGCTGACCCCGCTCAGGCCGTAGCCGGTGGGCGGTGCGCCGGTCAGCACATTGGTCACGCCCTGACTGACCTGCCGCTCGTCGAAGACCTTCTTGTTCAGGAATCCGGGCCAGACCAACAGGGCGACCGCGACGAGCGCGAGAATGACCACGGCGGCGACGATCCCGATGATCAAGCCCTGGTTCGACTTCTTGGCCGGCGCCGTCTGGGTGGCAGCCGCGGCCGCTCCGGCATAGCCGCCCGGCTGGGTGTAACTGCTTTGCTCATAGCCCGGCTGACCATAGGCCGAGCCCTGGCCGTAGGGCTGACCATAGGCAGCTGGCTGACCGTAGTCCTGCGGCTGCTGCCCGTAGTCCTGCGGCTGTTGACCGTAACCCGGTTGCTGGCCGTATCCGGGTTGCTGGCCGTATCCGGGTTGCTGGCCGTAGTCCTGGGGCTGCTGGTACTGGCCGTAGTCCTGCGGCTGGCCCGGCTGCTGACCATACGCGGCCGGCTGCTGCCCATAGCCCGGCTGCCCGTAGCCCGGCTGCTGCCCGTAGGAGGGATTGCCCTGCTCACCGTAGTAGGGCTGGCCGTACGGCGGTTGGCCGTAACCACCTTGCTGGCCACCTTGCTGACCGTAGCCCTGTTCCGCGGTGGTGGGCGGTGGGGAGTACGAGGGCTGACCGCCGCCCGGTGTCTGCTGGTAGACCTCGGTCGCCCCGGGATCACGGCCGGACGGCGCTGGCGGCGCGGACCCACTGGGGGTCTGTTGATCTGTGCCAGAGGCTGAACCGGACGGCGAGCTGGGAGGAAGGTGGTCCTGCGGGCGGAAGACCGTCGTGGCCCCCGAATCGGCTTCGTCTGCGTCGGGTTCCGGAGCGGACCACGGGCGCGGATCCTGCCCATCGCCCGGCTGACCGCCCTGCCCCTGCGGCGTGCTCATCGCGCCCTCCTTGATCACGCCGAATGCATCGGCGTCCTGAAGTGATCCAACCACGCCTTCGAAGTGCGGGCGCGGATCGCCGCGTCGCTCGATCGGGGCCGCCCGAATTCCATGAGCCACCGGAGATCACCAGGATATGGCGGCGGCACGACCGGGAGTACCGGGAGGCCGGTGCTGATACTTCCGGGTTGATACCGGGTTGATACGGGTTGACACTTCACGATTGGTACGTCCGTCAGACGGAGCCCATCGCCACCACCCCCCGGCGCAGCGCGGTGACCGCAGCACCAGCGGTCTCCGCGACGACGCCGCCGGCCACCACGGCGACCTGGTCCAGCAGGTCCACCGCCTGCCGGCACCACCGGACGAAATCACCGGCAGTGACGTCGGTACCGCCGGCCACCGCCACCGTCATCGCGTCCGTCAACGAGCCGCCCCTCGCCCAGGCTGACAGCGCGGCGGCAAACCCCAGATCGGGCTCGCGGGTAGCCGGGAGCCCGAAATCCCTTTCCTGCGAAGTGATCTCGGACCACACCCGGATAGTCGCGGCCATCGCCTCGGCCGCCGCGGTGCTGCGCGGTTGGGCGGTGCGGCCCGCCCCCGGCGAATCCCGGCGCGATTCGAAGACCAGCGCGGACACCACAGCGGCCAGTTCCGACGGATCGAGAGCTTCCCACAGCCCCCGGCGCAGGCACTCGGCCACCACCAGGTCGCTCTCCGACCAGATCCGGGACAGCGTCCGGCCTGCTGGAGTCAACTTGTCCCCGATGACATAGCCCCGCTCGGACAGCAGCTGCAGGATGCGGTCGAGATCCTGGCCGAGCGATCCGCGGGCCTTGGCCACCTTCTCGGCCAACGCCTGGTTCTCCGCCGTCAGTCGTTGCCAGCGGCGAGCCCATTGCAGGTGTTCCTCCCGATCGGAACAGCCATGCACGGGGTGCGCGCGCACCGCCCGGCGCAGCACAGTCAGATCGACGTCGTCTTCTGGGGCGCGCCGCTTGCCGCGGGCCGGCACCGAGATGCCCGTCGACGCCAATGCGGACGCGACATCCCTTCGTACCTTCGGGGAGCGGTGGTCGGTGAACTTTCCCAGCTTGACCCGGCCGAGGGAGGGCACTGGTCCGTGGAAGTCGGCAGTCGTCAACCGGCCCGCCCAGCGCCCGGCGGTGACCACCAGCGGGCGCGCCGTTCCGTCGGTGGCCACGCCCGGATCGAGCACGACGGCCAGGCCCGAACGACGGCCGGTGGGGATCGCAATCACATCGCCACGTTTCAACGCCGCGAGGTCCCGGTCGGTCTCGCCGCGCCGGCGGCTCGCACCCGCCCTGGCCAATTCCTTCTCCGCGGCGGACAACCGGCCGAGGAGTTCGAGGTACTCGGTGACGTCGCCAAGGTGGCAGTGCATGGACGCGGCATGTGACTTGATGGCATCGGCGTTGCGAGCGACCTGGCGGGCCATCCCGACCACGGATCCGTCCGCCTGGTACTGCGCGAAGGACTGCTCCAGCAACTCCCGAGCGGCGGATCGACCGAGACGGTCCACCAGGTTCACCGCCATGTTGTAGCTGGGCCGGAACGAGGACCGCAGCGGGTAGGTCCGGCGCGAGGCCAGCCCACCGACCGCATGCGGGTCCATCCCCGGGGACCAGATGACAACGGCGTGGCCCTCGATGTCGATGCCGCGACGTCCGGCCCGCCCGGTCAGCTGGGTGTACTCCCCCGGTGTCAGATCGGCGTGGCCCTCGCCGTTGTACTTGGTGAGCTTCTCCAGCACCACGGTTCTGGCCGGCATGTTGATGCCCAGCGCCAGGGTCTCGGTGGCGAAGACGGCCTTCACCAGCCCCGCGACGAACAGTTCCTCGACGGTTTCCTTGAACACCGGCAGCAGCCCGGCGTGGTGCGCCGCCAGTCCGCGTTCCAGCGCCTCGCGCCATTCCCAGTAGCCGAGCACGCCCAGATCGGTCTCGGCCAGTCCCGCGGTCCGCCGGTCCACGATCCGGCGGATGTCCTCCCGTTCGGCCTCGGAGGTCAGCCGGAGCGCGGACCGCACGCACTGCGCGACCGCCGCGTCACAGCCGGCACGGGAGAAGATGAAAGTGATCGCAGGCAGCAGGCCGGACCCGTCGAGTTTCTCGATCACGTCCACTCGGGCCGGCGGACGCCAGCGCGGTCCGCCGTGGAAGCCCTGCCCCGACCCGCCGCGGCGCCGGTCCCGCGGGCCGTCCGACCCGGAGCCGAACCGGTCGGCCATTGCCTGCGCGTCGCTGACCGCCCTTGCCAGTGCGGGGTCGATCCGCAGCCGCGGCAGAATCACCTGCCCTGCGCCGTCACTGCCGTTGCCGTTCGCACCGCTGCCGTTCGCACCGCTGCCGTTCGCACCGTTGCCGTTCGCACCGTTGCCGTTCGAGTGCACCGGGGGTGGGTCGGTCGGCCCGGAGAACAGGTCGAACATTCGCCGACCCACCAGCATGTGCTGCCACAGCGGTACCGGGCGGATCTCGTCGACCACCACGGTGGTCTCGCCGCGCACCTCCTGCAGCCAGGCGCCGAATTCCTCCGCGTTGGAGACGGTCGCCGACAGCCCGACGAGCTGCACCTCTGCGGGCAGGTGCAGGATCACCTCCTCCCACACCGCACCGCGGAACTTGTCTGCCAGGTAGTGGATCTCGTCCATCACCACCGCGGTGAGCCCGGTCAGGTCCGGCGAGGCGGCGTACAGCATGTTGCGCAGCACTTCGGTGGTCATCACCACCACCGGGGCGTGCGAGTTCACCGAGGTATCGCCGGTGAGCAGGCCCACCCGCGCGGGACCATACTGCGCCACCAGGTCGGTGTACTTCTGGTTCGACAGGGCCTTGATGGGCGTGGTGTAGAAGCATTTCCCGTCAGTGGTCAGCGCGCGGTGCACGGCGAACTCGCCCACCACGGTTTTTCCGGCGCCGGTGGGTGCGCACACCAGGACGCCGCGACCGTCCTCCAGTGCGCGGCAGGCATCGACCTGGAACGGGTCGAGGATGAACGGCCTGCTCGCGGCGAACTCGGCCAGTTCCGGGTGCTGCCTGGCGCGCATCGCCGCGGCGTACCGCCCGGCCGGGGACACGTCCGATTCGGAGTTCCAGCCGTGTCTGCTCACCCCTCCAGCGTGACATACGCGGAGCTGAGCGTGACGTCCAGAGGGCTGGCGCGGCCGGCCGTGACTCGGCCGGCCACCGGTCGGTGGTCGGCTGAGCGGCGGCTTTCCGATCTCCCAGTGGTGGCAGATCGGTCCTGGGGCACGGTCGCGGGGCGTCACGCGGAACCGGATTCGGCGCTCCACTCGGCGCCGGTGTTCCGTTGATATGCGCGGACCGCTTCGGAAATGGTCGGGTAGAAATGCTCGGGATTGATGGTGCCGGTCAGTTCGTACCTTTCCACCCGGTCACGGACGGGCGATTTCATCTCCGCGAAGACCAGGCTGACACCGTTGACGTTGAGAGTGCTGTCGAGGTCCTCGAGCATGTCCGCGGCGGTGGTGTCGATTTCGGTGATGGGTTCGGCAGCGACCAGGATCCACTGCGGTCGGGGATCGGATTCGGACAACGCCAGCACCTTGTCTCGGAAGGTGTTGGCGTTGGCGAAGAACAGCGGACCGTCGAACCGGAAGATCACCAGACCCGGCAGCCGGTCGGCGTTCGGGTAGACCCCGGTGTCGTGATAGCCGGCCAACCCCGGAACCCGGCCCAGCTCGGCTTGGTAGGGCCGCCAAGCCCGACGGAAGACGTCGAGGATTGACAGCGCGACCGCCAGACCGATGCCGGGGACCACCCCGAGCAGCGCAACGCCGAGGAAGGCGGCGGCCGCCAGGGCGAAGTCGGACTTGCGTTGGCGCCACAGCCGTCGCATTCCGGCGATGTCGGCCAGCGACAGCGAGGCGGCGATGACCACGGCGGCGAGAATGGGTTGCGGGAGATTCCGCAGCAATCCCGGCGCGAACAGCAGCATCAGGGCGATCGCGGCCGCGCCGACCAACCCCGTCACCTGGGTTTTCGCGCCGTTCTGCGCGGCGACCGCGGTGCGGGATCCGCTGGTGCTGACCGGGAAGCCCTGGAAGAACCCGGCGGCGATGTTGGCCGCGCCGATGCCGATCATTTCCTTGTCACCGTCGATCGTCTCGCCGCTGCGAGCGGCGAACGCCGAGGCGGTGGAAATCGTGTCGGTCAGCGACACCAGCGCGATCCCAAGGGCTCCCGCCAACAGCAGCGTCAGGTCCCCGAGCGGGACGACCGGCACGGTGAATGGCGGGAAACCCTCTGGGAGCGGACCGACCACCTTCACTCCGCGGTCCACCAGGTCGAAGAGATTCACCGCGAGGATCGCCAGCACGACCGCGACAAGCACCCCGGGAATCCGCGGCAGCAACCGTTGAAAGGCGAGGATCAGCACGAGCGATCCGACACCGATCGCCAATGCAGCGGACACCGTCTCGCCATCGGCGACACCCCGGACAAACCCCACGAATTCGCCGATCAACCCGTCGGCGTCCACCGAGAACCCGAACAGCTTGGGGAGTTGGCCGATGACGATGGTCAACGCCAAGCCGTTCATGTAACCGATCTGGGTGGGCTTGGACAGCAGGTCGGCGACGAACCCCAGCTTGAACACCCCGGCCAGCACGGTAGTTGCGCCCACCATCAGCGCCAGGATGGATGCGTAGGCCACCGCCTTGCCGGGATCACCGTTGGCCGCAACCAGCGGGATGATGCAGGCGGCGATCATCGGGCCGAGGGACGAGTCGGGTCCGAGCACCAGAATCCTGGAGGGGCCGAAGATCGCGTACCCGACCAGGCACAGGATCGAGGTGTACAGGCCGGTGATCGGCGGCAGCCCGGCCAGCTCCGCGTACGCCATACCCTGCGGCACCAGCAGGGCGGTGAGGATCAGCCCGGCGGTCAGGTCCTTGCCGAACCACCCCGGCCGGTAGCGCCGCAACACACCGATGCCCGGAACAGCCCGGACCACGGATCGGCCTGACGACATCCTTGGCTCCCTTGTCACGGCCGCAGCAGCGGGCGAGCGTTGGTGGAAGGGTAGCGACCCGCCCGGCATGCGCAGGGTCATCCCATCGCGGCGATTACCCCCGTCACGGTGCCCCGCTAGGGTCGGCGCTGATCCGTTGCCCGGGCATTTCGGATGAAGACTGACGACAGGAGCGGTATCGATGGCAGATCGACTGGGTGCGCATCGCGGCGTTCTGCCGATCCCGGACCGGCAGCATCTGGGTCTGATCACGTACGACGCGAAGGACCCCGACACGGCTTTCCCGCCGATCGAGCCGCTGCTGCCGCCGGAGGGCGCACCGAACGTGCTGATCGTGCTGCTCGATGACGTGGGCTTCGGGGCCGGGAGCCCGTTCGGAGGGCCGGCGAACATGCCGACCGCGGAGCGGTTGCAACAAGATGGGCTGACCTACAACCGGTTTCACACCACCGCGCTGTGTGCACCGACAAGGGCGGCGCTGCTCAGCGGCCGCAACCACCACTCGGTCGGGATGGGCGGGATCACCGAGATCGCGACGTCGGCCCCTGGCTCCAGCGCCGTCCGGCCGAACACCAAGGCAGCACTGGCCACTACATTGAAACTGAACGGGTACTCGACCGCCCAGTTCGGCAAGTGCCACGAGGTGCCACCGTGGCAGTCGTCCCCGGTGGGTCCGTTCGACGCCTGGCCCTCGGGCGGCGGCGGTTTCGAGTACTTCTACGGCTTCATTGGCGGGGAGAACAACCAGTACTACCCGGCCCTCTACGAGGGCACCTCACCGGTGGAACCGGAAAAGACCCCCGAGGAGGGCTACCACCTCACCGAGGACCTGACCGACCACGCCATCGATTGGATCCGCACCCAGAAGGCGCTGGCCCCGGACAAGCCGTTCTTCGCGTACTTCGCACCCGGCGCCACCCATGCCCCGCACCAGGTGCCGTTGGAATGGGCGGACAAGTACGCGGGCCAGTTCGCGGGCGGCTGGGACGCCGAGCGGGAAAAGATCTTCGCCCGCCAGAAGTCCCTCGGGGTGGTGCCACAGGATGCCGAACTGACCGCCCGGCCACCGGCCATCCCGTCCTGGGACGAGATGGACGACGCCCTGAAGCCAGTCCTGGAACGGCAGATGGAGATCTACGCCGGGTTTCTCGAGCACACCGACTTCCACGTCGGCCGGATCATCGACACCCTCGAAACCATTGGGGCACTTGACAACACGCTGGTCTACTACATCATCGGCGACAACGGCGCCTCCGCCGAGGGCACCGTCAACGGGGCGTTCAACGAAATGGCCAACTTCAACGGCCTGGCCGCGATCGAGACCCCGGAGTTCATGGCCTCGATCAAGGACAAGCTCGGCACGGTCGAGTCCTACAACCACTACTCGGTGGGCTGGGCGTGGGCCATGTGCACCCCGTACCAGTGGACCAAGCAGGTCGCCTCCCATTGGGGCGGCACCCGGAACGGCACGATCGTGCACTGGCCGAGCGGGATCGCCGGCAAGGGCGGCGTCCGTTCCCAGTTCTGCCACGTCATCGACGTGGCACCAACAATTCTCGAGGCAGCCGGACTTCCACACCCGGACTTCGTGAACGGTGTCCAGCAGGCGCCGATCGAGGGCACCAGCATGACCTACACGTTCGACGAACCCGACGCCCCGGAACGGCATGACCTGCAGTACTTCGAGATGGCCGGCAACCGCGGCATCTACTTCAAGGGCTGGAGCGCAGTCACCCGGCACAGCACACCCTGGCTGCCCAACGAGGTGTTACCGGCGCTGGACGATGACGTGTGGGAACTCTACGACGGCACCAACGACTGGTCCCAGGCCAGGGATCTCGTCGCCGAACAACCGGAACGGTTGGCCAGACTGCAACGACTGTGGCTGATCGAGGCCGTGAGGTACAACGTGCTGCCGATCGACGACCGGCGGTTCGAGCGGTTGAACGCCACGATCGCCGGCCGCCCGCAACTGATCACCGGCACGACCCAGGTGCTGTTCCCAGGAATGAAGCGGCTCAGCGAGGGCAGCGTTCTGGACATCAAGAACAGGTCGTTCACCGTAACGGCCTCGATCGAGATCACTGCCGCCGCGCCCACCAACGGGGTGATCGTCGCCCAGGGCGGCAAGTTCGGCGGTTGGGCATTGTTCTTCAATCAGAACCGGGCGAAGTTCGTCTACAACTTGCTGGGTATGCAGGAATTCGTCATCGGTGCGACCGAAGGCCTGGCGCCGGGCATCCACCAGGTCCGCGCCGAATTCGCCTACGACGGTGGCGGTCTCGCCAAGGGCGGCACCGTCACCCTCTACTACGACGGAGCCGCCGTCGGCACCGGACGGGTGGACGTTACTCAGCCGTTGATCTTCTCCGCAGACGAGACCACCGATATCGGTAACGACTACGGCATGCCGGTCAGCGCGGAATACGCCGGCGCGAGCAGGTTCACCGGCCGGATCGATGTCGTGCAGATCGACGTCGGCGATGACGACTACTCCCACCTCATCGACCCAGAACAAGTCGCGATGGTCGCCATCTCGCGACAGTGACGCACGGGTTCACGGCAGGAGGAGCGGAATGGCGAAATCCAGCAGGCGGTACGAGGAGCTGACCCCCGCACAGCGGAATCGGCTGATCACCACAATGCTGACGCGGTCGATTGTCGTCGCGCTGCTGATCGTGGTGGCTTATTACACGCTCCCGCTGGACAGGCCTGCGGACATCGGCCTGGTCATCCTGGTTGTCGGACTGCTCGCGCTGGCCGGCATCCTCACCTGGCAGATCCGGATGATCGTCGGGTCGCCGTTCCCCCGGATCCGCGCGGCCGAAACACTGATTGTCGGAATTCCTCTGTTGCTGGTGGTTTTCGCGTCGGTCTACTACCTGATCGACAAGGCGCAGGTCGACAGCTTCTCCGAGGCGATGACCAAGACCGACGCGATGTATTTCACCGTGACCGTGTTCTCCACTGTCGGCTTCGGCGATATCACCGCGACGAGTGAAGTCGCCCGAACCCTGGTGACGCTGCAGATGCTGTTCAATCTCGTGGTATTCGGATTGGTCGCCAAGCTGATCTTCGGCGCGGTCGAGATGGGGCTGCAACGGCTGTCCGCGGGCCAAGGCAAGCCTCCTGCTGGAGAACCTCCACTGACCGCTGAGCCCGAGACCCCGTAGCTCAGCCGGCAGTCGCCGCGGGCTGACCCGGTTCCACCGTGCGCCAGTCATAGACGACAACGGTGCGCAGCACGACGTCCTGCACGGAGCGCCGCTCCGGGCTGAGCACCACCCAGAACACTCCGACCGGGAAGAACACGCAGAACGCCGCCCGTAGCAGGGCCAGCGCCCAGCCCGGCTTCACCCGCTTTCGGGACAGCACCCGCAGGCCCAGCAGGTACTGCCCGTAGCTGCGGCCGATCATTGCCCAGGCGGCGGTCAGGTAGACGATTGCGATGCCGATCAGCAACGACAGCGACGCCCAGATCGACACGTCTTCCCAGGTGAAGGTCGTCGGGGACCAGATGAACCGCGCCGCCTGGAAAGTCAGCATGATCACCAGGCCGGTCAGGAAGACGACGATCGCATCGACGACCCCGGCCGAAATCCTGGTGACGATGCCCGCGGCCCGGTGCTCCGGCCCGACGAACGGCGTGACTGTCACTGATGGGCCTGTGCTCACTGCTGCCGCGGCGGGTCAAGGGCTCTGCGCCGCAGCACCCGGCCGACCAGCTGGCCGACCGCGTCGTCCGCCGCCTGACCCTGGACCCGGACACCGGCGACCGCCTCGGTAGCCAGCGACCCGGTCGATTCCCGAATGATCCCGGGCAGATCGATACCGTCCACCACGCGCTGCGCGATACCGATCAGGTCGATCTGCGACATCGCCGCGTCGAAATTCACCCGGGCGACCACCGGATCGGGATCCACCTTGGAGACCACCGCGGCGATGTCCAGCCGGTCCACGATGGCCTGCAGGTCGACCTCCGCGACGATGCCGTCGATGTCCAGCCGACCGGCGATCTCGTTCAGGTCCAGCCGGTTCACGATGGACTCGATGTCGACCCTGTCGACAACCCCGTCGATGTCGACGCTCGCGACGATGCCGTCCACATTGATCCGGCCGACGATCTGGTCCAGGTCGACCCGGCGGACGGCGGCGTCGAGGTCAACCCGGGCCACCGCGGCGTCGAGATCGACCCCGGCCACGATGCCGTCGATGTCCAGAGCCTCGGCCACCCGGTCGAGATCCACGTGCTCGAGCACGATCTTCGTCAGGTCGAGTTCGGCAAGCGCGGCGTCGACGACCCGTTTGATGATCGGCCGCAGCAGGGCCTGGATCAGCAGGTCGAGCGTGCTGCGGGCGTCGCCCCGGTGAGCCTGCGCGCGCAACTGCAAACGACGGCTCCGCGCGGTGGCGCCGGCCAGCCCGGCCTCGACCGCGTGGACCCCCAGCCGTCCGACCGCCCGGATCGGGCCGGTCGCCCACCACGCGGTGCCGATCACCAGGTCCGCAGCGGCGACCAGGACATCGCCGGCGTCGATCGGTGGCGCCGGCCCGATGGGTTTCGCGCCGGGGTGCTGATCGCCGGGGTGCTGATCGCCGGGGTGCTGATCGGAGTCGGCCACAGCGGCGGCATCGCGCGCGGACCCGGACGGGTCTGGCCGTGCAGGATTGTCGGGAGCACTGTCGGATGCCGTCGAAGCCGCGTCGGGGTCGGTAGCAACCCCGCCCGGCGGGCGCGACGGCACCGTGTCCGGCGACAACGGGGTGGCCGATATCGCCGTGCCCGAAACTGCGGGGCGCGGGGTCGGCGCCGACGGTGCGTCACGGGTCTCGAGGCCCGAAGCCGGCTGCCCGACAAGCGGCCCGCCGGTGACCATGGAGGCGTCGAGGACAAAGGGCGATGCGTCGACGGCAGGGTCGGCAACCGTGGGTGCCCCGGAGGCCACCGGCACCACCGACACGACGGCCGTCTCGACCACGACGTCCCCCGCGCCGGCCGTCAGTCCGCCAGCACCCGTAGCGGTGACCGACAGCGGATCGACCGGGGGTACGAGCGCGTCCGTCATGTCGGTCGCTCCCTTCTGACGTGGGCCTGGGCCATCGGATGAACCCGCGAGGTCTCCAGAGGACATCTCCTGTCACAAGATCATCCACCACCGGCGGCGCATCGTCATCGCCCATGATGGCGGTCGCGGCCCATCACGAACATCATCCTGGACAGGTGAAGTGCTGCACCGCCCGCCGGCGCACCGTCCGGGTCGATCGTCCACGGTCGATCTCATACGGATGGTGTGATGCGAGCGCCCCGCGGGATCAGCAAGGTGGACGAGGGTGGGTGTCATGCCGCCGGCGTTGTCGGTGGGTCGTCAGGTGTCGGGCGACCCGATGCTCGAACCCCGAGAGAAAAGGAACAGCAATGGCCATTGGACCCGTGCAACTGATCGCGCTGGGATTCCCGCATCCGGAATTTCACGGCGAGATCATCGAGGAGCTGGAGAAGCTGCGGGAGAGCGACACGGTCCGGGTGATCGATTCACTTGCCGTCTACAAGGACGACGACGGCGAGCTGGAGATCATGCATCTGAGCAACCTCTCCCGTGACGAGGCCATCGAACTCGGCACCGTCATCGGTGCGCTGATCGGTCTTGGGGTCGAGGGCGAAGAGGGTGCAGAGGCGGGCGCGCTCCTCGGCGCCGAGGCCGGCGCCGAGGGCCTCAACCCGCTGGGTGACGTCGAGGGGTGGGACGTCCTGGAGGACATCCCGAACGGTTCTGCCGCTGCGCTGATCCTGCTCGAGCACCACTGGGCCGTCGGTCTGCGCGACGCCGTCATGCGCGCGGGTGGGTTCCGGCTGAGCGACGGCTTCATCAGCCCGCTCGACCTGGTCGAGGTCGGCCTGTTCTCGGCGGAAGAGGCCGCCGAACTGCACGCCCTGGAAACCGCTGCATCGGCCTGATCGCTGGGATGCCGGACCGGACCGAATCACCGCCTCCACAGGCGATCCACCGGATCACCGTGGACAGTGGAGATTGACAAGGTTTGACACCGCACCGTCACCGGGTGAAGGGAGGTACGTGATGTTCGGAGCTCGCCGCGTCGCCCGCAGGACCAGCCGTCGGGTCGCCCGCCGCCGCTGATTTCGCCAACTGCAATCGCCATCCATCCGCCAATCGTCATGGGCGTGCGGGTGGACGATTGAGCCCGGGGCTGTCTCCAACAGGGGCCGGCCCCGTAGGGCTGCGCACACTGCGGCGCACGTCTCACGAAACCGAAACAGGTCCAATCCCCAGCCTTTTCATTCCCAGCGAGGAGCTTTCACCAATGACCTCCGCAGTCAGCGCGAACAAGACACCGGCCCTGGGTTCCGACTCGACCGGCAGCGCCCTGGAAACGACCGAAACGGTGCTCGTCACCACCCACGGCAAGACCTCGATCGCCGACGTGGTCGTCGAGAAGATCGCCGGCCTGGCGGCTCGGGAGATCACCGGTGTCTACAAGCTCGGTGGCGGCGGCGGGTCCCGCGCCTTCGGAGCCATCCGCGAGAAGATCCCCGGTGGCGGCTCCGGCCTGACCGCCGGCGTCGAGGTGGAGGTAGGAGCCCGGCAGACCGCCGTCGACCTGGACATCGTCGTCGAATACGGCGTCGAGATCGGCGAACTGACCAAGGCCATCCGACGCAATGTGATCAGCGCGATCGAGCGGATGACCACCCTGGAGGTCACCGAGGTGAACATCGTCGTGCACGACGTGCACGTGCCGAACCAGGACTCCGACGAGCCGGTCGACTCCCGCGTGGAATAGTCCCATCCGACGCGGCGGGTCACGTCGCCCGAGGGAGGAACCCACCACCCATGCCTACGGATCCTGCCGGATCTTCGGCCGCCGACATCGATGCGATCGGCGGGATCGTCGCCTCCTGCCCGGGCGTCGCGTCGCTGTCTGCGGCGGCACGGTCCTACCTGCCCGGACGGACCGTGCCCGGAGTGAGTGTGGACACCGACCGGGTCGACGTCTTCGTGGTGGCTCAGTACCAGGACCCGCTCACCCGGGTCACCGAGCAGCTGGCGGAGGCGCTGGCCGAAGTGCTGGCCGGCCGGGCTCTGTATGTGCACATCGAGGACATCGTGATGCCGGGCGAGCAAGTGCTCGACCCAGCGGGGTGATGACAGTGGCGGACGACCCAGACCTGCGCGCGGAGCGGCGCGCCTTCATTCGCGATCATCATCCCGACCGGGGCGGGGACCCGGACGAGTTCATCGAGGGGCTGCACCGCCTCGCCGACTCACCGAAAGATCCGTCGGTACCCGTGTACGCGTATCGCAGCAGGCGGATGACGCCGACCCGATGGCTGCGCCGGATGCGTGCCCGATGGGCCGGCATCCCACCTCGCCGGCTGAAGTGAACACCGGCCCCCGGCTCGCAGAACCACTGCAGCACAACTGTTCTCAGCTGAACGCAGCACCTACCGCACTTCCACTGACGGGACGGGCACAACAATGAACAAGGGAATCGCCATTTCGGTCGGCATGGCCGCCGGCATCGCACTCGGTTTCGCCGGGGCGTTCGGCGGATTCAATGCCTTCATCATCGTGCTGATCATGGCGCTCGTCGGCGCTGCGGTGGGCGCCGTCGTGGGCGCGGTGATCGACGGCCGGATCAACGTGACCGATTACGTCAGTGGCCGTTCCAACGGCCGCACTGACCGTTGACGGGCGGTCCCCCGCCCGGTGCGGTGACGGGCGGTGCCGTCACAGCCGACGCCGGGCTCGGCGACGCTGCGCCCACCGATCCTTCGGAACGCGGCTGGACCAGCATCACCGACCGGGTGGTGCAGAAAACCGCCGCGCAGGCGGCGCTGGAAGTCGACCACGTCCACGGCATCTCCCGGCAGCGCATCTCCCGGGCGCTGCGCAGCGGCGGCGGCGTCGAGGCGCACGTCGCGATCGACGGCGGGCTGGCCCAGTTGCGCGTGGAGATCGAGGTGGATTACCCCGCTCCCGTCCGGCTGATCACCCGGCAGGTTCGCCGGCACGTCCGCGACCGGGTGACCCGGCTGTGCGGACTGACCGTCACCGACGTCGACATCACCGTCGCCGCGCTGCGTCTGGAAACCCGTCAGGTCAGGCGGGTGCTGTGAACTCCCCCGTGTCGTCGGATCGTCCGCCCGCCGGGCCCTCCCGCGACAGACCCGCCTCGCATGCTGTATCAAAACCGACCAGCCCGCCGCCCCGGCCGCCTCGGGGCCGGCGAACGGTGTCCGCGGTCATCGTCGCCATTCTGCTGCTGGTCCTGGGTGCGCTGGTGGCCTGGCAGGCAGTCCTCGTGCAGACCGGCCGGCAGCCCTATGGCGTCGACGCGTCGGCCGTCGCCGACCGACTGCACAGGACGCCGTGGACGGACACCGCGGTGATCACCGCCGCAGCGGTCGCCATTGTGGTGGGCCTTGGACTACTGGCTTTAGCGATGCTGCCCTCCCGGCGGCGCTATCTCCAGCTACGCGAGAACGATCCGGTGCTGGTCACCGGGATCACCCCGGCCAACCTGCGCCGGGCGCTGTCCGGCGCCGCGCAGCGCGTCAACGGGATCAATGCCGCAGAGACCGAACTGCACCGCACCACCGCGACAACCGTGATCACCAGCTCGCTGAGCATGACGGAGCGGCTGCCCGCAGCGGCCGAGGACGCCATCACGGTCCGGCTGAAGCAGTTGGATCCGGTGGTGCCGATCGCGGTGCGGGTACGGCTGAGCAGCAAGGGTCGTCGATGAGCTCGAAGACCGCACGCGGCAACCGCATCGGGCTCGCTGTGGTCGGCGTCCTGCTGCTGGCCGCCGGCGGGTACGTCCTGGCCCGGTCGCTCGGCGCGTTCGGCACAGAGCAGGCGGATGCGCCGGTGTACGCCGAGCGCACCGCCAGCTGGATCCACGCGCAGCAACCATGGATCTGGATCACCCTCGCTGCTATCGGGGTCATCGTGGCGTTGTTGGCGCTGCGCTGGCTGCTGGTCCAGTTGCGGACGGACCGCCTCGGCCGGATCGCGATGGACACAGATCTGGCCCTCGATCCCGACGACGACGGCGACCTCGGGGCCGGCCGGACCACGCTGCCCACCAGCGCACTCACCACCGCGATCGGACACGAGATCGACGGCTATCCGGGTGTGCGCGCCGTCACGGTCCACGTGGCCGGCCGGCCCGACCGTCCGGAGTTACGACTGGAGGTCACCATCGATTCGGACGCCGATCCGGCCCGAATCCGCACCCGCATCGTCGACGAGGCCATCGCGCATGCCAAGGCGGCGCTGGACACCGAGTTCCTGCCCACCCAGCTGCTGCTGGCCGTGAACCGCCCGCCGCGGAACGTCCGCACGTACATCTGAGAGGTCGCTGGGTGGTTGGGGGCGCCCAGGACTGGCACAGTCAGATCCCGTGCGGGCATTAGCATCCACTGATGACGGTTGAGCCCCGGGCGGGCGTGGCTGGCAAGGCGGCCAAGGCACGGGACGCCGCAGCGCACTACGCCGAGCTGCTGGAAAGCACGGCGCTGGGGCGGCTGTGGTCCCGGTTGCTCGAGGTCGAGTTCGTGGACCGCTCCGTCGCGCTCGCCGCCAAGGCGTTCGTCTCGCTGTTCCCCCTGCTGATCATCATTGTCGCGTTGACCCCGGAGGGTGTCCGCGAGCAGGTGGTGCAGATCCTGGCCGATCGGCTGGGTCTGAGTGGGACCTCCTTCGACGCCGTCCGGGAGTCCTTCGCGACGCCGGATGCGACCAAAGCAGCCACCGGGATCATCGGCTCCGCGTTGACGGTGGCGTTTGCGGTGTCGTTCACCACCGCCCTGCAACGGCTGTACCTGCGCGCCTGGCGGCGGCCGCCCGGCGGAGGTTTGAAGAACAAGGGGCGCGGCGCGATCTGGATCGGCGGACTGTCCGCGCTGCTGATCATCCTGTCCTCGGTGCGGATCGTGGTGCACGGGCCGACCGGGCCCGTGTTGACCTGGACCCTCGGGGTGATCGGCACTTCCATGCTGTGGTGGTGGACGGCCAGGCTGATGGTGCGCGGCGAGATCCGCTGGCGGGCACTGCTGCCGACCGCGGTGCTCACCGGAGTCGGCTCGTCGTTCTACACCATGGCCGGCTCCATCTGGATGCCCGCGCACGTCGCGAACCAATACAGGCAATTCGGCACTTTCGGCATCGCGCTGGCCTTCGTCACCTGGCTGACCGGGCTGGCCTTCGTGCTCGTCTTCGCCGCCGTGCTGGGGCCGGCCCTCGCCGATGGCGACGACGCCCTCGGCCGGTGGATGAGATCGAACCAGCCGACAGCGGTCGAACCCGGATCGCTGCCCGCGCTGCCCGGCCCGAGCCGGCCGATGCGGCTGTCCGATGCCTTCGGGCGCGGCGCGGGCGGGTCGGGAGTCACGCTGTCCGCGCCGGTTGCGCCTGCCGCGGAAGTGCCGGGTCAATCGGTGCCGACGGACCCGGTTGAAGCGCCGACCGCGCAGGTCCCTCCGGCCGCAGGCTCACCCCGCGGTGACGGGGGCTGACAGATATTGTCCGGGGCGCTTCGTCCGCCCCGGACACCCGAGATCAGGCCAGAGCCTTGGCCTTCAGCTGTTCGTACTCAGCACTGGTGATGGTGCCGTTGTCCAGCAGCGCCTTGGCCTCGGCGATGTGCTCGGCCGGTGATGCGCCGCCGCCGCTGCCCGCGACCTGCTTGATGTAGGCATTCGTCTCGCTCTGCGCCTGCCGCACGGCGGCCACCTGACGCTCACTCATCCCGCGCCCGCGTGCGATCAAGTACACCAGCGCGCCCAGGAACGGGATGAAGATCAGCACCAGAATCCAGACGCCCTTCCAGATCCCGGCCAACTGGTGATCACGGAAGAGGTCGCCCAGGATCTGGAAGAGCACCATCAGGTACGCGAAGAAGACGAAGCACCAGATGACGATCCAGATAAAGCTCCAGAAGTTCTGCATGGCTGTTCCTTTGGTTCGGTGGGTGTAGGCGCCGGCAAAGCCGTCGTTTGGGCAGGCCCTGCGCGCCTTTTCCGCGATGCGCGGATGCGCAAATCCTACGACGGTTTCCGGCGGACCTACATCACCCGGCGCGGGTGACCCCTGCTGCACGAACCGCGATGCCGCGCAATGCGTTGCGGTCGGTTTCATCAGCTTCGACCGCGTCGTTCTCATCACCGCGGGCGTCTTCCACGTGATCCAAGGAATTGTCGGACTGGCGAACGATGATTTCTACGTGGTGCACAGATGTGGGTGTTCCAGTTCAATGTGACGGCCTGGGGCCGGGTGCATATCCTGGTCGGAGTCATTGCGATTCTCGCCGGAGCCGGGCTCTTTACCGGGTGTGGGCGCTGCTGATCATCGTGGTGGATTTCTTCGTGATCTGGGCGCTCGTGCTGCACGGCCGTGACGTCGCCGGGGACTGACTCCGGCCAGCGCCGGGGCAGTCTCCGAGGAGCGCAGCACGGCAACCAACGCCGCCACCGCCCAGGCGGCGATGTACGCGGGCGCAGCGGCCGCCGGTGCCCGCTGGGCCAGCACGGTGGCCAGCAGCGGGGCGGTGCCACCGATCACCGCCGCGGCGACCCCGTAGGCCCAGCCCAGCCCGGTGGCCCGGACGGCGGCGGTGAATTGTTCTGCGAGGTACGACGGCAGCACGAAGGCCGCGACCGTCACGCCGACGATGACATTGCCGACCAGCAGCGCGGCCGCCGAGCCGCTCACCACCCAGAGATAGACCGGGATGCCGGCAACGACCAGGACGGAACAGCCGCCGATCAGGACGGGGCGGCGGCCGATCCGATCGGACAGCCGACCGAAGAACGGCGCGGCGATCGCCGTCGACAGCAGTCCGACCATCGCACAGGCCAGCGCCACGGCCAGCGACGCGCGGCCCGTGGTGGTCACATAGCTCGGCACGAACACGAACCAGATGTTGAACGCGGCGCTGTAGGCCGCCGCCAGCACGAAGCACCGCCGGATTGTCGACAGGTTCTCGCGGAGCACGACGGTGGGGCGCACCCGCGGGCGCGACGGCGCGCCGGAGAGGGCTTGGGAGTTTCCGCGCGGAACGGAATGGGCAGGCGCATATCGGCGGCGGTCGTGATGGAAGTCGGGCGTCTCGGCCGCCCTCGTGCGGAGGTACAGACCCACCAGCCCCAACGGCAGGGCCAGCAGGAACGGCACCCGCCACGCCCAGGAGTGCAGTGTCGCCGTGTCCACCAGCGCGGCCACGGCTGCGGTGGTCCCGAGACCGATGGCGAGACCGGCAGCCACCGTGCTCAGGTACCAGCCGCCGAGCCTGCCTCGACGCCTGGCCGGGCTGAACTCGATGAGATACGCGACCGAGACACCGAGTTCGCCGCCCACCGAGAACGCCTGTACGGCGCGTAGCGCGAGCAGGCACAACGGGGCCAGCACTCCGATTGCAGTCCAGGGCGGCAGCAGGCCGATCGCGACCGTCGCCGCTGCCATCATCAGGATCATCGTGGCCAGCGTTTGCCGCCGTCCCAGCCTGTCGGCTCTGGCACCGGCCGCCAGCGAGCCGAGTGGCCGCAGCAGGCAGGACGTCGCGAACACGGCGAAGATCGTGGTGATGCCGGCCCAGCCGCCCGGGGCAAGCACTGCGGCCAGCACGGTCGCCGAGCCGCTGTAGATCGCGTAGTCGTACCACTCGACGACGTTGCCGGCGCAAGCCGCGAGCAGGGCGCGGCGATCGCCGATCACGGGTGATTGCGAGACAGGCAGCGGCGCCTGCGGAGGCTTGGTGTCCATCGGGCTCCATCAGGAACGGCCCAGATCCATCGGTCGTCCGCTGGGCCGGCCCTGCAGTCGTCAGCCCGCCGTCACGCACCGAATTGCCTGGACCTCGCGGTCATCTCCGGCGATCTTAGCCAGCAACGCCAGCAGCACCGACTCGTCGGAGTCCCGCAGGAACAGGATGGTCTCGCTGGGCCGGTCGTCGATCTCCAGATCGGCCAGCATGGACCGCAGGTGCGGGCCCAACGCGCCGAGGACGACGAACTCGAAAACGTCAGCGGCCATCGGGTCTCATCCGCCTTCCCGCCGCCGCAGCTCGTCCGGCGCCGGAACCCGCCGGACCTCCAACAGTTCCAGCCCCAGGCTGTGCAACCGGGTCAGGATGCCGTGCAGGGCGGCCTGATCGGGGACGCATCCCCGCAACACGGTCTCCGCGGGTTCGATTGTCGCGCGCAGGTTCTCGACCTCCTCGAGCTCCTCCGGGGGGACATGCCCCCGGACGCGAATCTCGTACGACCGCGCTGCCACCTGTGTGCCCTCCATCCAGCCCGAGGGGTTCAGCTTCGCCGCCCGGCCGGGCGCCGCACATCACCCCGATCGGATATACATCCCGTCAGCTAACGACTACCCCGCGGCGCGGTCGGCCAATCTGCCGTCGTCGGCATTTGTCAGGCTTTACAGTTGGTGCCGGGACCGACAGCGGTCCCGGCGGGATCAGCGAGTCGGAGGTCAGGTGGGCAGCCCAACCGGCGGCCACTCGGGGTCGGGGCTGCTCGGCACCAAGGTGGTTCCGCCGACGATTCCCCGCGGCTACCTGCGACGCCGTCGACTGGAGAAACTGCTCGACGACGGCGTGAGCGGACCGCTGACGCTGGTCAGCGCGGGGCCGGGGTGGGGCAAGACGCTCGTGGTGGCGTCCTGGATCCGCGAACAGCTATCCGCACAACAGCAGGCCGGGCGCGAACCCCCCGCAGCGCCGAGCCGCCCGGCTGGTCAGTTTGCGAGCGTGGCCTGGCTCACCCTGGACATCGACGACAACGAACTCCGCATCTTCTGGACGGGCGTGTTGACGGCGCTGCGCCAGGCCGGAGCACTTCCGCGGGACAGCGAGCTCGCCACCCTGGCCCTCGCGCCCGGGGTGACGGCCAAGGGTCTGCAGCGGTTGCGGGACGGCCTGGCAGGACTCCGGCCGGGCACGGTGCTGGTTCTCGACGATCTGCACGTCGTGCAGAACCCGGAAGTGCTGGAGTCGATCGCGGTGTTGCTGCGTCACGAATTGCCGTTACATCTGGTGCTGATCAGCCGGACCGACCCCGTGCTGCCGCTGCATCGGCTACGGGTGAACGGAGGACTTCAGGAGATCCGTGCGCTGGACCTCGCGTTCGACGAGAACGAGGCCACCAAGCTGTTCCGGATGACCGGGCAGCAGGTCAAGTCGGAAGATGTGGCGCGCCTGGTCGAGCGCACCGAGGGCTGGGCCGCGGGGCTACGGCTGGCGGGGATGTTCCTGTCGCGCCACGACTCACCGGGACGGGCCGACGAGTTCGCCGGCGACGACCGCGCGGTGGCCGAGTACCTGCTCGGCGAGGTCTTCGGCAGTCAACCGGCCGATATGCGCACCTTCCTGCTCCGCACCAGCGTGACCGATCGCATCTGCGGCGACTTGGCCGACGTGCTGACCGACGACTCCATCGACGCCAGCGAGATCTCGCCCCGAGTCGCGGCCGGCAGTCCGGCCGCCGATCGCGGGCACGGGCAACGCCGGCTGGAGGCGCTGGAGCAGGCGAACACCTTCATCACCTCGGTCGGGCCGCGCCGGCAGTGGTACCGCTACCACCCGCTCCTGCGAGAGGCACTCGAGCATGAGCTCTTGGTGGAGAATCCGGAGCTGCACCGTACGCTGCACCGTCGGGCGGCGGTCTGGCTGACCGGGCACGGCGCCCCGGTGGCAGGCCTCCGGCATGCGGCCGCCGCGCAGGACTGGGTGCTGCTGGGCGAACTGTTCGTCACCACAGCTGGACCCCGCATTTTGTCTGCGGAGCGACGCGCGATCAACGAGACGTTGGCGTTGATCCCCGAGTCGGAGTTGACAGCTACGGCGGCTCTTCAGGCCTGTGCCGCCGCACGGCTGGAGTATGCCGGCCGCTTCCTGGACATCGCTCCCGTCCTCGGCCGCGCTCGCCGGATGCTCGCGCAACAGAGCGCACCGTCGGCGGCCGAGACCGCACTCATCGACCTGTGGGGTGCCGCGGTCGGACGGGCGGCCGGCGACATGCCGGTCGTGCTCGACGCGTGCGCCTCGACGCTCGCCGTGCTCGACACCATGGAATCGACCTTTCCTGCCGCGGAGGAGTACGGCGCGATCGCCGCCATCAACCGCGGTGTGGCGCAGGTGTGGACCGGCGACCTCGCCGGAGCGCTCGCGGACCTGGGTCCGGCGATCGCCCGGTGCCTGCGGGCCGACCTGGACGCCCCCCGGTTGAACGGGCTGGGCTACCTGGGCCTTGCCACCGTGCTGCTGGGCCGCCCGGCCGAAGCGTCAGTGGTCGCCGAAGAAGCGCGCGCGCTGGCCGAGGAACGGGCGTGGACGTCGCTGGCCCAGTCAGCGATCGGCGATCTGGCCGGGGCGCTGGTGCTGCTGATCCGAGGCAGGCCTGCGGACGCGGAACGGTTGCTGGTGCAGGCTTCCGCCGCCACCAACGAACTTCTGGTGCAGGTGGCCATCCGGATCGCACACAGCCTGCTGAACGTTTCCCAGGACCGCCCGCATGCCGCGGTCAGATACGCCCGCTCCGCCCGCGACATGATCGCGGGCCGGACCGTCCCCGACTTCGTCGCGGAATGGCTGGCACTAGCCGAGGCCAAGGCGGCGTTGGCGGCCGGTGATCCGAAGGCGACCCTGTCCGTGCTGAGCCGAGCGGGCACGGATGGATCGCCACCCCGCTGGTTTGCGGTGCAGTACGCGGTCTGCTCGGCCCGGGCGTGGCTGGCCCTGTCCGACCTGCCGCGGGCGGAGCTGGCCTTGACGACGACCAGCGCCGCCGTCGAGGATCCGACCAATCCCGTTGCCGCTGTTGAAGTGTGGGTCGCCAGAGCCGTTCTGGCCGAACGGTTGCGTGACGAGGGCAGCGCCGTGGATGCGATCGGCCGCGCCGTACGGATCGCCGCGCCGGACGGCATCGCCCGTCCCTTCCTGATCTTCGACCGGGAGAGGGTCCCGCGAGTGCTGGGCCGGCTGTCCGGGCTCGACGCCACCGAGGCGGGGTTCGTCGCGCAGCTCAGATCAGCGGGTCTGGGACCAGCGACGGGCTCGGCCGACGCGACGTCGGCGTGGACCCTGAAGGAGGCAACCCGGCAGGAGTCAACCCGGCAGGAGTCAACCCGGCAGGAGTCAACCCTTCTCGTCGAACCACTCACCGAGCGGGAACTGGCTGTCCTGCAACTCCTTCCGAGCATGCAGAGCAATCTGGAGATCGCCGAGGAGATGTTCGTCTCGGTCAACACCGTCAAGGTGCATCTGAAGACCCTGTACCGCAAGCTCGACGTACCCAACCGGCGCAGCGCGGTGCGCCGCAGTCGGACCTTGGGGCTGCTCCCGTAGCAGCTGCCCGATCGTCACGCCCGATCGTCACGCCCGATCGTCACGCCCGATCGTCACGCCCGATCGTCACGCAGTGCGGGCCGGCACCGAGTTCGGTGGCAGGTACCCCAGCGCGCATGCCCGCTCCACGGCTTCGTGACGCGAGGCGGCACCCAGCTTGCGGTAGGTCGACAGGGCCTGGGTCTTGACGGTGTGCCGGGAAACGAACAACATCGCGCCCATCTCCGGGAAGGACAGGTGGGTGGGTAGCAGCCGCAGAATGCGCAATTCGGCGACGGTGAACGGGCTGAGCCCGTAGGTGGAGTCCGCCGGCAGGTGCGCGAGTGTGTGCTCTGCCTGTTCCAGACCGGACGAGAGCAGCAGAGGCAGGCGTCGGTCGCCGGCCAGCTGGCGCGCCTGACAGGTCAGCCGCCGCGCCGCGGCCGCGTCACCGAGCATCAGGCTGGTGTTGGCCTGCAGTATGCGGGCCTGGATCTGGATCCACGGCGCAAGCCCGGCGACGGCGCCGGTCAACCGGTGTGCCTGGTCCAGCGCGTACGCAGCTTCCGCGGACTCGCCCCGCCGTGCCCGCACCAGGGCCACCATGCTGACGGCGTACGCCGAGGTCGGCAACTCCTGCAGCTGGTGGGTGGTCATCAGCCCGTGCGCGCGCATCACCAGTTCTTCCGACTCGCGCCACAGACCTCGGTCAAAGGCCAACGCGCCGAGCGCGACCAGACAATCGACCCGGGCCGCGTGATCGCCGAGAGCGGCCGCCAACTCCTCGGACTCCCTGAGCCGGGAAAGCGCCGGGCCGCTCTGCCCGGACAGCGCCAGCGCGATGCCGGACAACGCACCGGCCGCGGGCAGCCAGGGGCTACCCGCCGGGAGCGCCTCGAAGGCGTCTGTGCACGACTGCAATCCCTCCGCGATCCCGCCCGTTCCCCGCCACGCGGCCAGCAGCATCACCGCTCCGCGGTGGTCCGAACCGGTCGCAGCACCGAGTGGGGGCCCGGGAAGTTGGACACCGGGAAGTGGGGCCCCGGGAAGTTGGACACCGGGAAGTTGGACACCGGGAAGTTGGACACCGGCGAGTGGGGAACCGGCGCCGTTGGGCGCGACGGTCTCCTCCGCGGCCCGCGCCAACGCGTGCCAGCGGGCCATCGACTCCAGATCGCCGGTGACCAGCGACAGCCACGCGGCGGCCACCACCAGCTCAGGCGACTGGCGGATCTGCGCGTCGGTCAGCCCGGCGAACCAGCGCCGGACCCGGTCGGGTCCGCCGTCGGCCAGCGCGCCGTGCAGGTGCGCCCAGACCAGTTCACCGAGGCCGTTCATGTCGCCGGCCAGCCGGGCATGTCCGATCGCCGGATCGACCTCGTTACGCTCCGCGAACCACCGGCGTGCGCGGCTGTGCAGCACCGTGACCATGGCCGACTCCCGGCGATCCAACTCCGCGAGCAGCGCCTGGCGCAACAACGGGTGGTAGCGGAACCGCTGATCCTCGTTGTCCATCGGGATGATCGGCAGCGCACCCCCGTGCAGATCGCGCAGCAGCACCCCGGAGCCGATGGTGTCGCACACCGAGTCGCACAGCGGGCCGGACAGTTCGGTCAGAATCGACGTGCGGGTGAGGAACCTCAGGGTGGACTCATCGATGCCGGACAACACCTCGGTCTGCAGGTATCCGGTCACCCTCCGATCCCGGACGGCAAGCTGCGGGCGGCCCCGGTCGGAGATTCCTCCTGCGGCCGTGGCGGCGAGCGACAACACCGCGGGCCAGCCTTCGCAGGCCTCCACCAGCGCCTGCGCGGCTTTCGGCGACGCCGGGTTCCAGCCGGCCGCAGCCAGCCCGGCCAGGGCCTCGTCGGCATCGAAAGCCAGCTCCGGGGCCGTGATCTCGAGGACCCGATGGTCGGCGCGCAATCTGCTCAGGGACTTCGGCGCGGCGCCCCGGGTGGAGATCACCACCTGCGAGCCGACCGGAACGCCGATCATCATGCCGTCGACCAGCCGCCGGGCCGCGGGATCTGTGATGAGCTGCGCGTCGTCCACCACCAGCACGAACGGTTCTGGAACGGACGCCAGCATGTCCTTCACCGACCCGGCGTCCTGCCCGGGATCCGGCACGGAATTCGGCACAGGATTCGGCACAGGATTCGGCACAGGATTCGGCCCGGGATCGAGCCCCGGATTTGTCGACGAGGTCGCGCCCATCGACCGGCGTCGCAACGACGCGATCGCCCCGTCGATCTCCCGGCGCAACTGCTCGGCATCGTTGCGCTCTTCGTCGACCGTCAACCAAGCGAACGGGCGCGGATCGGCGGCAGCCCACTGCGCCAGCACGGTGGTCTTGCCGTACCCCGCGGGCGCGCTCAGCAGCACCACAGGAAAGACCCCTGAGCCCGTCAATTGACCGACCAACGCCGACCGCGGAACCATTCCGTCCCTGGCGGCGGGCGGTGCGAAACGCGACGGGTCCGGCCGGGGGTCCAGGGCGGCTACCCGGCAGACCACCGGCTCCGTCTCATCCCCGGGCGGCAGCGCTGCGGCCACTGCCGCGGCGGCCTGAGCCGACGCGACCGGTGGTGAAGTTCGGACCGCCCTGGTGACCCGGGCGGCCCGGGTCGTACGGGGGGCACCGAGAACCGGCATGATGCTGTCCTTTCGCCGACGACGTCGACCCGGACGATGCCATCACGCGGGGACCGCCGCCTCACCCGCGGCGGGTAGTCCGCTGCGGGTGAGGTGCGGTCGGCAGACAGTGAGCACGGACGGTACCCGGGGCCGGCGCCCGGCCCGCCCTCAGATCCCGGTGGTCGCCGCCAGCCGACCGGAGGCGATGGCCGCGGTGAACTCCTGGTAGTCCTTCTCATTCTGGTCGGCGTACCGCTCGGAGAAGTCGGTGATGGCCAGGTCGAAGCCGTCGTCCGGGCCCAGGTACTCGGCCAACGCCACCGAGTCACCGGTGCGGGCGTGCGCGCGGGCCAGCGTCCAGCCGCACAGCGTTCCGTAGAAGCCGAGCACGAACGCCGACATCCCCTCGACGACCGCGGACGCCTTCATGTCGCGCAGTTGCCGCCAGTAGTAATAGCGGTCCTCCTGGACGCCCTTCGTCCAGCCGAGATAGATGTCGCTGGCCGCCTGCATCGCCCGCTGGCCCTGGACGACACGCTCCCCCGGGTTCTGATAGCGGCTCTTCGGCAGGTGATCCTCGAGCACCGACCGGGTGGCCTCCTTCACCTGAAGGAACAACGGGTCCTGCTCGTCACGGCCCTGAAGCAGGGCGATGAACCCGCGGGTTCCGACGCTGCCGACCCCTACCACCTTGCGGGCGACGTCGATGATCTCGAACCGTTCGAGCAGGTGCCGGCGGTCGTCCTGCAGCGTCGACCGGTACTCCCGGAACTGCTCGCGGATGACGTGCTCGATCTCGTCGGCCGACATGTTGTTCGCCTCACCGATCTCGCGGAGCGGCACCACGACGGGCGGCTGGCTCTTGATCCGGTAATGCCCGTCGATCACCTCTCCGAGTTTCGACAGGGCCTGCAGGCTGTCCCGGGTATGCGCCTTCTGCAGGGCCTTCTCCGCCCGCTGCGCGGCCTTGACCGCGGCCGCGTCCTCGGCCGAGATCCCCTTGCCGGACTTGGCTTTCGCGTCCTTGGCTCCCTTGACACCCTTCGACGGCTTGCCCTTGGCCGCCTTGGCGCCGTCGCCGAGCGCGGTGATCTTGCCGAGGTCGACCCGCAGGTCGTCCTCGGACATGTGCGTGTACCAGAGCTCCATGGTGCGCATCTCGGCGAACTGTGCCATCGCCTGGCGGTACGACCGGACGGAGGACAGGGTGGCTTCCCTGGCTTCCGCCGGCGTCAGCCCGTTGTTCCTGGCGGCGATGGTGAAGCTCGCGGCCATCCGCTTGACGTCCCATTCGAACGGCCCTGGCAGCGTTTCGTCGAAGTCGTTGAGGTCGAACATCAGCTTGCGCTCGGGTGAGGCGAAGGCGCCGAAATTGGACAGGTGCGCGTCACCACACAGCTGGACCTCCAACCCGGCGACGGGTGTGCCGGCCAGGTCGTGGGCCATGATCTTCGCGGCGCCGCGATAGAACGTGAACGGAGACACCGCCATCCGGCCGTGCCGGACCGGTACGAGGTCCTGTTCCCTGGTGACGTTCTGCGCCTCCAGCAGTGCGACCGGATCCCCTCGGTCCGCCGCCGGCACCCAGCCGGTGTGGTTCGACGGTGGTGTCGCGATCCGGGCGTCGGCACCCTTCGCGCGACGGTCGGCAACGCTGGGGTGGGCGACTGTCTTCGCGGCCATCGTGCGGCTCCTGTTCCGGTGATATGACCGCATCGACTCTGGTGGACGTCGGCGGCCTGTAGAGCATCAGACCCGTCCGGGCACCGCCCGGCATCGCCCCATCGGGACGAACCACCTACGGTTCATCCACCGGGGTTGATGTGCGGACCTGCGGCGCCCGGTGGGATCGGTGGGCGGGTGATCGCTTGGGTGTTTGCGCTGCGTCCGCCCGACCCGCGCCCGCCACCACCGGAGGACCACCATGACCCAGGCCGCCACGGTCAACCCCTTCGCGGTGCTGCGGACCCGGCAGTACGTGGTGCTGCTGGTGTTCGCGGCGATCCTCGGCGTGCCGATCGCCCTGGTGGCGGCCGGATTCCTCTGGCTGGTCAACTCGATCCAGGCCTGGGTCTACACCGACCTGCCGTCCGGGCTGGGCTTCGCCGAGCCGCCCGTCTGGTGGCCGATCCCACCGCTGGTTATCGCCGGACTGCTCGTCGGGGTGATCATCAAGTACTTCCCGGGTGCCGGTGGTCACTCCCCCGCCGACGGCTTCCATGCCGGCGGCATCGCGACCGGATCCGAGCTGCCCGGGATTCTGCTGGCCGCGCTGGCGTCGCTCGGTCTCGGTGCGGTGATCGGTCCCGAAGCGCCGCTGATTGCGCTGGGCGGCGGGGTGGCCGTGCTGGTCGTCCGGCTGGTGAAGAAGGACGCGCCGCAGCAGGCGATCATGGTGATCGGCGCGGCCGGCAGCTTCGCCGCGATCAGCGCCTTGCTCGGTTCCCCGCTGCTGGGCGCGTTCCTGCTGATGGAGGCGATCGGCGTGTCCGGCGCCATCGGCACCGTGGTGCTGATGCCCGGCTTGTTGGCCTCGGGAATCGGCGCGCTGGTGTTCATCGGCGTCGACTCGCTGGTCGGCCTTGGTGCCGTGTCGCTGGCGATTCCGGGTCTGCCCGAATTCGACCAGCCGGACGTCGTGGATTTCCTTTGGGCCATCGTGATCGGGATCGCCGCCGCGGTCATCGGAACCGGAATCCGCCGGCTGGGACTGCTGATCCGGCCGCTGCTGCAGCGCAACCTGGTGCTGCTCACCCCGGTGGCCGGGATCGTCATCGCGGGCCTCGCCATCCTGTATTCGCAGAGCACCGGTCACCCCACGGCTGACGTGCTGTTCTCCGGCGAGAACGACCTGCCCGTGCTGATCACCAACCACGCCGACTACGCCTGGGGCGCGCTGGTGCTGCTGTTGGTCTGCAAGGCGCTCGGGTACGGCATCTCGCTGGCAGGTTTTCGCGGCGGCCCGGTGTTCCCGTCGATGTTCCTGGGTGCCACCATCGGCATCCTGCTGTCCACCGTCGCGGGCGTTGCGCTGGTGCCCGCCGTCGCGATGGGCATCGGGGCGATGTGCGCCTGCATGCTGCGGCTGCCGCTCACCTCCGTGCTGCTGGCCACCCTGCTGCTCGGTTCCGACGGGCTGGCCACCATGCCGGTCGTCATCGTCGCGGTGGTGGTGAGCTACATGCTGTCCATCTGGCTGGCCCCGCCGCCGGACCCGACCGTGACCGCGGTTCCGGTTCCGCCGGGAACTGCTTCAACGGGCGCGCCGAGCACGGGTACGGCCGGCGCCGGCCCTCAGGTGGCGTCGCCGAAGTCCTGAGCGGGCGGCCGGGGCGGCGTTTCGGACAGTGGCAACGGGTCGGGCACCGGCCCGGCCGCGGCCACCGGTTGCACCCCGCCCGTCGCGCCGACGGCGTCCGGCAGCGCGGAGGCCTCGTCGTCGGGCAGTTCGCTCAGCCCGGCGGCCGCCAGCCGCTTGGCCTTGCGCTTGTCGTGGATCCGGGTGACCTGGACGGACACCTCGTAGAGCAGGCAGAGCGCCACCGCCAGGGCGCCCATGGTGATCGGGTCGTTGCCCGGCACCACCAGCCCGGCGAAGACGACCATCCCGAAGATCGAGTAGCGGCGCCACTTCGCCAGCTTGGCGCCGGACACCATGCCGATCTGATTGAGCATGATCAGCAGCAGCGGCAGCTCGAACGACACCCCGAAGATGATCAACATGGCGATCAGGAACGAGAAGTAGCTGTCCGGCGACAGCGCGGCGATGGTGGCGTCGCCGCCGAAACCGAGCAGGACGGTCAAACCCTCCCGGATGACGACGTAGGCGAGCACGGCGCCCAGCGCGAACAGCACCCCGCCGCAGCTGACGAAGACGATCGCGTACTTGCGCTCCTTGGAGTACAGCGCCGGGGTGACGAACGCCCACAGCTGGTGCAGCCACACCGGGCTGGCCAGCACCACTGCCGCGATCAGCGCGGACTTCAGTTGCAGTTCCAGCGCCGAGAACGGCCCGGTGGCCAGCAGTTTGCAGCCGTCGCCGCTGCCGAGCTGCACCCGCTCGGTCGGCGGCACCGCGCAGTACGGGCCGGTCAGGATCTCCGAGAGGCTGGGCAGCCCGATCACCGGGATGCCGTGGCCGAACCAGATGAAGCCGACAACGGTGCCGAGGAAGATTCCGAGCACCGCGAAGAACAACCGCCGACGGAGCTCGAAGAGGTGCTCCATCAGCGACATCGTGCCGTCCGGCGACTTCTCCTCCTTCTTGCGGCGCAGCCGGGGGATCCGCAGTGGCACGGCGTCACTCCTTGGCTGGTCCCGGGACGGTGTGTCCTTCTGGGTCTGTTTCCGGTGGTTCGAGACTGCTCGACCCGCTGACTGCCCGCGGGGCGGGTCTGTCGGATTGCTGGTGTCGATTGCTGGTGACGATCGCCGGTGATTGGTGATGTCGGTGGCCGACCGGCGCCGGGCGGCACCACCTTCGTCACGATCCTACGCAGCGCGGCGGTCCCGGGCGCCGGTTCGATGCAGCCTGCGGGTCAGCGCGGGTCAGCCCTGAGATGCCGAGTTTCCGACCTGCGCGGCCGCGGCCACGATCTCAGCGGGGTAGGCGGTCAGCGCCTCGGCCGCTCGCCGGGCAACGAGCGCCGCCAGCTCGGGGGCGTCCTCGATGACGGCGTCACCGCCGAGGGACAACACCAGCCGGGCCAACCACTCGTCACGGGCGGCGCGCATCCGCACCCGCAGACCGCCGGGTGGGTCGGCGACCTCGACGCTGTCCTCCATCGGGTAGTACTCGGCGACCCAGCGTGCCCCACGGGAGAGCCGGAGGGTGACCGGCGGGATCTGCAGGTCGGGGTGGAAGATCCGGTCCGGGATCTCGGAGTCCACCCAGAGGGTGGGCTGCGCGGGTTCGTCCAGGACGCGCACCTCTTCGATCCGGTCGACCCGGAAATGCCGGATCGACCCGGCCAGGTTGCAGTAGGCCTCGAGGTAGGCATGGCCGTCGGTGACCAGCAGCCGCAGCGGATCGACGGTGCGTTCGGTGACGGCGTCGCGGGAGGCCGTGTAGTAGCGGATCCACAGCCGGCGGGATCGGTCCAGCGCCTCACGCACCGCGCCGAGCGCGGGGGCCGGGTCGGCCGCGGCGACCCGGACCGCTTCGGCGGAACCGGATTTCGCCGAGCCGGATTTCGCCGAGCCGGATTTCGCGGGGCTGGCCTGCTCCAGCTTCGCCAGCGCGGAGTGCACCGCTGCGGCGTCCACCAGGCCGGGCAGTTCGGCGAGCGCCCGCAACGCGATGGTCAGCGCGAACGCCTCGTCGCCGGTCAGCCGGACGGGCCGCTCGATGCCGGCGTCGAAGGCGATCGCGACCGTTCCACCGTCGTCGTCCAGCACCACGTCGATGAGGTCGTCCGGGTAGTACCCGGGCAGCCCGCACACCATCAGCAGATCGAGGTCCGAGCTGATCTGCGCAGTGCTGACGCCGAATTCGCCGGCCAGTTCGGCGATCGCGACACCGGGACGCCGCGAGATGTAGGGCACCAGGGCCAGCATCCTGGCCAGCCGGTCGGTCGCAGTCTCGCTCATGACGGCCAGCCCAGACCGGCGGGGTCCGGTTCCGCCGAGCGATCGGTGCCGGGTGACGGGGCCAGCCTGGGCTCGGCGTCGACCGGGCGTTCGCCGGCCTGCTGCGGGACCGGGCCGGCGGCGCCGTCAGCGCCGGCAGCGCCGACCACGGCCTGCCGGGTTCCGGTCAGCAGCCTGACCACGGCCGTCACCAGGTCCGCGGGTTCCTCGGCCACCGCGTCGGGGCCCTGCTCGGCAATTCGCCGCGCGGTGTCCCACAGACCGCCCAGCGGGATCGTCAGCCGGTCCCAGCCCGGGGCGTCCGGGTCCTCCACCGAGCCGATGGCCGTCCGGCGCAGACCCGCTCCCCGACCGGAGCGCATCAGGACGGTGGCGGTGCGGTCGGCGGGACGTTCGACGGTGTTCGCGACTTCGGCCAACAGGTCGATACCGGCCGGCGGCCGGACCGTGCCGGCCCGGCCGACGGTCCTGACATGCCCGTCGATGCGGGACAGCCGGAAGGTCCGTTGCTCGCCCCGCTGGTCGTCATGGCCGACCAGGTACCAGCGGCCTCGGAAGGAGACCAGTCCCCAGGGCTGCACCGACCGGGGCTCCGCCGGCCCGGTCGGGTCCTTGCGGTAGTCGAACAGGACGGCTCGCCTGGCCCGGACCGCGGCATACAGCGGCGCGAATGCGGGGTCACCGGTTCGCACCCTTGGCTGCAGCAGGGTGGCCGCGGACGGCTCGGCGGTGTCCTGATGGTCGGCGTTCGCCGACTGATCCGGAAGGTGGGCGGTCGCAGGGGTCAGAGTGCTCCCCGATGTCGATCCGTCGCGGGCCGGCGTCCCGCCGTTGCCGGCGGCGTCCCGGATCTTGCGCAGGGCACCGGATCCGGCCCTGTCCAGCGCTGTGGTCTCCCACAACCGACCGGCCAGCGCCAACGCGGCCGTCTCCGCAGGGGTGAACGACAACTGCGGCAGCGCGAACTCCACCGGCGGGATGCGGTAGCCGTCCTCGCCGGTCGACGGCGTCTGCAGCGGGATGCCCAGCTCGCGCAATTCCTGTTTGTCCCGCTCGAACGTGCGGAAGAAGGCCTCGTCCGTCGGCGCGTCGGCGTACCCGGCGACCTTGTCCCTGATCCACGCCGCGGTCCGGTACCGCGGGGAGTTGACCAGGGCGATCACCAGGTTCAGCAGCCGTTCCGCCTTCGCCGTCGCCACGCCGTCCAGCCTGTCATATCGGAGCGGCCGATCGGTCGCTCCGCAGGTCAGCACGCCCGGCACAGGCAGGCACAGGCAGGAACCCCTATTGACTACATGGCCTCGATCAACCTGGTCACCCGGTCGTCGGTGGCCCGGAACGGGTCCTTGAGCAGTACGGTGCGCTGGGCCTGGTCGTTGAGTTTGAGGTGCACCCAGTCCACGGTGTAGTCGCGGCCGGCGTCCTGGGCGGCCGCCACGAACTCCCCGCGGAGCCTGGCCCTCGTCGTCTGGGGTGGCACCGTGGTGGCCTCGATGATCTGGTCCTCGGTGACCACCTGCGCGGCGCGCCCCTTGGCCACCAGCAGGGAATGCAGCCCCCGGCCGGTCCGCACGTCGTGGTAGGTCAGATCGATCTGCGCGATGCGGGGGTGGGTCATGTCCAGCCCGGAACGGGCCGCGTAGGCGTCGATCAGCTTCTTCTTGATCACCCAGTCGATCTCGGTGTCCACCGCGGACAGATCCTGGGACTGCACCGCCTTCAGCGTCCGGCCCCACAGGTCCAGCACCTGTTCGGTCACCGGGTCGCTGCCGCGGCGGCCGACGAACTCCACGGCCCGTTCGTGGAAATCGATCTGCGCGTCCAGCGCGGAGATGTCGCCACCGCCGGCCAGCCGGACCGGCCGCCGGCCGGTGATGTCGTGCGAGATCTCCCGGATCGCCCTGATGGGATTCTCGAAGGTGAAGTCCCGCAACGGCACCCCGGCCTCGATCATCTCCAGCACCAGTGCGGCGCTGCCCACCTTGAGCAGCGTGGTGGTCTCGCTCATGTTGGAGTCGCCGACGATGACGTGCAGCCGGCGGTACCGCTCGGCGTCGGCGTGCGGCTCGTCACGGGTGTTGATAATCGGCCGGGACCGGGTGGTCGCGCTGGACACGCCCTCCCAGATGTGGTCGGCCCGCTGCGACAGGCAGTACGAGGCGCCACGCGGGGATTGCAGCACCTTCCCGGCCCCGGCGATCAGCTGCCGGGTGACCAGGAACGGGATCAGCCCGTCGGCGATCTTGGCGAACTCGCCGCCCCTGGCGATCAGGAAATTCTCGTGGCAGCCGTAGGAGTTGCCCGCGGAGTCGGTGTTGTTCTTGAACAGGTAGATGTCCCCGCCGATGCCCTCCTCGGCCAGCCGGGCCTCGGCGTCGACCACCAGGTCCTGCAGGATGCGTTCGCCCGCCTTGTCGTGCGCGATCAGCGTGGGCAGTTCGTCACATTCGGCGGTGGCGTACTCGGGGTGCGAGCCGACATCCAGGTAGAGCCGGGAACCGTTGCGCAGGAAGACGTTCGACGACCGTCCCCAGGACACCACCCGGCGGAAAAGGTAACGGGCCACCTCGTCCGGGCTCAACCGGCGCTGGCCGTGGAAGGTGCAGGTGATGCCGAACTCGGTTTCGATCCCCATAATCCGCCGCTGCATGGGCGAAGACTATGCCCCGGACGATGCACTGGGCCGTTGAGTGTGTTCCGGTCGACGGCGGGTCGCGTCCCGGATCTCTCCGACCAGCGTCTCCAGCACGTCCTCCAGCATCAGCAGACCGCACTTGCCCGCGGTGCCGGCGGAGCTGTCCGGGCTGAACTGCTCGCCTTCGGCGCCGGCGGCGCCGATGCCGTCCACGGGACTGCCCGCAGAGCTGACCGACCCCAGGTCACCGCTCAGAGTTGCCAGCGTGGCATCGACACCCTGCGCGGCGGCCGCGCCCCGGTCCGCCACCTCGGCCAGGTGTGCGCCGATGCGGCGCATCCGGTCGAGCGCGGACCGCAGGTCGGTGTCCGGCGAGACCGACGGCAACGCCCGGATTCGCTGCTGCGGGACCGGCTCGTCCCGCCGCTCGACGGGGATGTCGACCACGTCACCGATGTGCAGGTACCCGGAGAACCGGCCGTCCTCCTGCCGGACCGGGAAGCGGGAGAAACCCGTTCGGGCACAGGCCCGTTCGAGCTCGGCGGCGGATACCCCGGCCGGCACCGACACCACTTCCTCTGCCCGCACCATCACCGAGTCCACCTGGGACACGTCGAACTCCAGCGCCGAATTGATCCGCTGTCCCTCATCGGCGTCCAGCACGCCCTCGGCGAGCGACTGCGACACCAGGTCACCGACCTCCTCGCGGGTGAACGCGGAGGCGATCTCGTCCTTGGGCTCGCGCCCGGTGGCCCGGACGACCGCGTTGGACCAGTGGTTCAGCAACCGGATCACCGGGCCGATCGCCGACGCGATGCCCCGCAGGATCGGGGCCAGCGCGATGGCGGTCCGCTCCGGCCCAGCGATCGCGATGTTCTTGGGCACCATCTCCCCCAGCGCCACGTGAGCGGACACCACCAGCAGCAGCGCGATGGTCAGGGACACCGGGTGCAGCCAGGATTCCGGGACGCCGACAGCCTCGAACACCGGCTCCAGTAGGGTGGCGACGGCCGGCTCGCCGACCGCGCCGAGCAGCACACCGCACAGCGTGATGCCAAGCTGCGCACAGGCCATCATCAGCGAGACCGCTTCCATCGCCTTGATGGTCGAGCGAGCTCTCGAACTGGTCACCGCCATCGGTTCGATGACGCTGCGGCGGGCCGCGATCAGCGAGAACTCCGCGGCGACGAAGAACGCGCTCACCGCGAGCAGCACCACCACCAGGCCCAGCAGCAGCCAGGTTCCGGTCATCGGCGCTCACCGCCGCCGTTCTGCTCCGACCGGTGCTGGTCCGGTCGGTGCAGGTCCGGTCGGTGCAGGTCCGGTCGGTGCAGGTCCGGTCGGTGCAGGTCCGGTCGGTGCAGGTCCGGTCGGTCGCCGTGATCGTCCCGGTCACGCTCGTCCCACTCGCCGGCAAGGCCGACCGCGGACATCAGTACGGTGTCGATCCGGCGGCGCTCACGCTTGTGCACGGTCAGCCGGACGACCACCGCACGCGGCACGTCGTCGTTCTCCTCGCGCGGGATCGGTTCGTCGTCGGGGTGCGCACCGGCCTGACCCTGCCGGACTCCCAGTTCGGCCGCGGCCTCCATGGTGGCGGTCACCTCGACGGTGTCGTAGTTCTCCGGCATCCGGCCGAGCCGCGAGATCAGCAGCCCGGCAACCGTTTCGTAGGCGTTCGACTCGGGCAGCCGGACCCCGGTCAACTCGGCGATCTCGTCGGGCCGGAGCGTCCCTGGCAGCAGCCAGGTGGCGTCGGACCGCCGTTCGGCCCGGACCGCGGCCGGGTCGTGTTCGTCCCTGATCTCCCCGACGAGTTCCTCGACCACATCCTCGAGGGTGAGGATCCCGGCGGTGCCGCCGTACTCGTCGGCGACCACCGCCAGCTGCAGTCCCTGCTCACGCAGCAGGTCCAACAGGTCGTCCAGCGGCATGGAGCCGGGGACGATCGGCACCGGTGCCATCAGCTGTTCCACCGTCACCGCTGACCTTTCCTCGGGCAGGATGGCGACGGCTCGCTTGAGGTGCACCAGGCCGACCACGTCGTCGGAGTCCTCCCCGGACACCGGGAAGCGGGAGTGACCGGTCTGCACGGCCGCTGCGATGACGGCGTCCGCCGGCTGGCTCGCCTTGACGAACCGCACCTGCACCCGCGGGGTCAGCACGTCGTCGGCCGTCTTGCCCGAGAACGCGATCGACCTGGCCAGCAGTCCGGCGGTCGGAGCCTCCAAGGTCCCTTGCGCGGCCGAGCGTCGGACCAGGGAGTCCAGTTCGACCGCCGACCGTGCCGAGCGGAGCTCCTCCTGCGGTTCGATGCCGATCATCCGGAGCACCCCGTTGGCCACGCCGTTCAGCACCACGATCAACGGGGTGAAGATCATCGTGGAGATCCGGGTCGGGGTGATCACCGCTTTGGCGGTCCTCATCGGCTCGGCGATCGCGATGCTCTTGGGCACCAGCTCGCCGAACACCATGGACAGCACGGTGGCCACCACCAGCGCGACGATCACCCCGGTGGACTGGGCCGCGCCCTCTGGCAGCCCGACGGCCTCCAGCGGCGCCGCCAGCAGGCCGGCCAGCGACGGCTCCATCACGAAACCCAGAGCCAGCGTGGTGACGGTGATACCCACCTGCGCGCCGGACAATTGGGTGGACAGTGACTTCAGCCCGATCAGCAGCGAGCGGGCACTCCCGTCGCCTTCGGCGGCCTGCTTGGCCACCCGGGCGCGGTCGACGGTGACGAGGCTGAACTCGGCTGCGACGTACAGAGCGGTGCCGGCGATCAGGATGAGCCCGACGCCGAGCAGGATCCACTCGGTGAGCATGCTGGAAACTCCAGGAAGTCAGGGGCGGAACTTGGTACCCACCGGTTCGGGCACTCACGTGCTCACGGCCCGACGATCGGGCTGCCCCCGACGGTAGCGGATCGGCTCAGATACCCGCGCCGAAGCAGGTGAACGGCGCCGGGTCCTCGTCCTGTTCGGCGACGGACTTGATCGCATCGGCCAATGCGATGGCCGGCGGAACGCCGGTGCTCAGCCGGTGGTGGTAGGCCGTCATGGCCATCGCCGCGACGGGATCGGAGATCCTGCTGGTACCGGCGATCACGGTCGACACCCCGCTGCGCAACAGGGCGGCCACCAGCCCCAGCGGCTCGCCGCCCGGGCGGTCGTCGGTCTTCCCGACGTCGCAGCTGGAGAGCACCACCTGGGCCGGCAGCACGGGGTTCGGCGCCACGTCGTAGCCGTAGAGCAGCCCGTCGGCCAGCATCACCCCGGAGAACAGCGGGTTCTCCGTTTCGTGGTGGCCGTGCGCGGCGATGTGCAGCAGGCCGCCCGGTGGCATGGAATCGAGCACGGCGCGCCCCGTGGCCTGCGCGCCGATCAGCAGGACAGCACTCGGATACGCCGCGGCGACGTTCGACGCCTCGGTGACCGCCGACGGTACCTCGGGCCCGGCGACCGCCAGCACGCCGTGCCGGTGGTCCTGTCCGCGCTGGCCCAGGCTGGAGATCGCCGCCGTTACCGAGGCGGTCACCGAGATGGCCCGGCCGGACAGCCCCGGTAGCAACGCCCACGGCACGATGGCGGCCGCGCCGGCCGCTGCGATCACCACAGGGCCGTCGTCGACATACGGCTGCACCGGGTCGACGATGAGTCGTGCCGCCGCGCCGAGGCCGGCGTTCAGGGAATGTTCGGCGACCCTGCGCAATGGACGCCGGATCCGGTGGTCGGCCAGCACGTTGAGGTCCTCGATGACCCGGTGCAGCATGCCGTTCAGGCCGGGGTCCGGCGCCAGTCGCATGTACCGCGCGGTCGTGGCGGTGATCACCAGGGCGTGGAAGCGGCCCTTGCCACGGAACGGGGCGACGACGCTCACCCTCGGCGACGTCTGCGCCAGCCGCCGTTGCACCTCGGCCAGCGACAACGGCCTGCTGACGTCACCGGTTCCGCCGGCCGCCCACGACCGGGACCTGACCCGGTGACGCAGTTCCTTCACCGTGCGTTCCAGCGCGGGGTCGACGTTCCCGCTGCGGGTGGCTCGCAGCGACAGGTACATCGCGGTACGCAGCGCGCTCAATTCACGGGCCAGCTCCCGGTCGGCGGACGGCCGCACCGCCGCCAGCCTGGTGCTGGCACCCCTGGAGCGTTCCAGCCACTGCAGGATGGCCGCCGGTGACCTGGTTTCCAGCGCCGTAGACAGTCCCAGCTGGGTCAGCTCACGGCCGTGCACCGCTGATGCGGCCTGCAGGTCCTGTGACCCGAAGCGGGCCTGGAAGGCGGCGAGATCGTCCAGGCCGCGGCGGATGTGGGTGAGTCCCGACGTTCGCCGGCCCTCCGCCAGGTCCAGCCGGGCCGCCACCAGCCGGCCGTGCATCTCGGTGGCCAGGGTGGGCGCGCGCAGATGTCCGCGCGCCCTCGGGTTGGTGACGACTCCGGCCGCCTTCGCCGCCGCTTGCGCCCCGGCGAGATCGTCGGCTTCCAGCAGCGCGTCTGCCTGCATCAGCCGCACGGCGCGGGCTTCGTCCGACAGGCCGGCTTGCTCGAGGTCGTCCGCAACCTGCGCGGCCCGGCTCGCATCGGTGATCGCTCTGCGGGCACGGGACTTGCGGGTAGTCATCCGTTCCTGAGCGTCGGCGCGGACCTCCATCACCCGCGCGGCCAGCACCCCCCTGGTATGCCCGGAAACCAGGTAGATGCGCGCGGACCGCCGGGCCGCCAGCCGCGACGTGCGCGAGAATTCCGCGATCAGGTCTATCTCGGCCTGCACCAGCAGTGCCTCGGCGAGATCGACCCGCGACCTTTCGGCCCCGAAGGCCCGCCGTGCCTTGTCCGCGAACTCCCTGGCTTCGGCGGACAGTCCGGCAGCGAGCAGCACCCTGGCCCGGTCCAGTGCCCGGAAACCCACCCGCACCTCGGGCGCGACCTCCTCGGCCTTGGCCATCTCGGCGAGCGCGCCGGGCAGGTCGCCGCCGTAGAACTTGGCGAGCCCGATGTTGTGGGTGGCAATGGTGACGGAGGCGTCCAGGCCGAGCGCTTGGCCGAGCAGCCGGGCCTGTTCGCAGTCGATCTGGGCGAGCTCCGGGCGACCTTCGGTCAGATGCAGCAATCCCCGCCAGTGCAGCATCCGCAGCAAGGTTCCGCCGGGCTTGCGCCCATCGCTGTAGGTCGCGATGGCCGCGTCCAACTCGCGCTTGGCCTCCTGCATCCGGCCCGTGCGCCCCAGCAGCACTCCCCGCGAGGCCTGCACCAGCGGTTGCACGGCCGGGCCGCCGCCCTGCTCGGCCTGCTCCAGCGCTGCGGTCGCTTCGGCGATCTGGCCGAGTTCGACCAGCGCGTCGGCCATCACGAGCAGGATCCTGGCGCGCAGGGTGTCCGAACCGTTGTCGGCTGCGGGGCCGGCGGGACCGAGCCCGTCCGGTCGTTCGGGTCCGCTCCTGCCCCGGTCGGCGCGGTCGGCGCGGTCGGCACGGTCGGCACGGTCGGCACGGTCGTAGGTGCGCAAGGCCCGTTCGGCCAGCCGCAACCCGGTCGCCGGGCGCCCGACGTCGACCATCCCCCGCGCGCTCGCCCAGAGATCGACCGCCGATGGCTTGCCGTGGGACGAGGAGGGACGGGCCGTTCGTGCCAGAACGCCCGTTGTCACCAAGACAGCATGCCCGTATTGATGCCGAACGTCACGCGCGGGCGGCGTGTTCGGGGGGCACCGGCCCAGATGGCCGAATCCCTGCCACCGCGAACAGCCGGAGCACCAACGGCCGGCCGTCTGCCAGTCGAGCAGGGGGGCCGGAGTCTAGCGGGACCCACCGAAGCAGGTCAGCGGTGCCGGCATATCGGTGATACCGGACACCTCGTCCAGCACTGCGGACAATGCCGCCGCCGGGCGCAGGCCGGCCAGCAGGTGCCGGTGATAGCCGATCATGGCATGCTCGGCGACCTCGTCAGAGATCCGGCTGGTCGCGGCGATGACGGTGCGGACGCCACTGCGGACCAGGGCGGCAACCAGCCCGAGGGGTTCGCCGCCGGGGCGCTCGTCGGTGCGGCCGACGTCGCAGCTGGACAGCACGATCTGTGCAGGCAGGTGCGGATTCGGCGCGACGTCGTAGCCGAACAGCAGCCCGTCCGCGAGCATCAAGCCGGAGAACAACGGGTTGTCGGGCTCGTGGTGCCCGTGCGCGGCGATGTGCACCAATCCGTCGGCAGCGATGGCGTCCAGCACGCCGCGTCCGGTTGCTTCGTCGCCGGCCAGCACGGTCGCGTCACGGTGCAGCGCGGCCACCGCCCGCACCTCCTTCTCGCCGTTGCTGACGTCCGGCCCGGCCACAGCAAGCACACCGTTGACATGAGCCCCGCGCTCCGGCGCGGAGAGTCCGGCGATCGCCCTGCTCACCGACGAGGTCACCGACACGATCCGCCCGCGCAGCGCGGGGAGCTGCGACCAGGGCAGTGCCGCCGTCGGGCCGGCGTCGACGATGAGCACCGGACCGTCGTCCAGCTGCGACACCACCGGTTCGATCAGGGATTCGGACAGCCGGCCCAAGGTCCCCCGCAGGGATCCCGTGGCCACCGCCCGCAGCGGCCGCGGCAGCCGCGCATCGGCCAGCAGATCCAGATCGGACGCCACCCGCCGAGACCTGCTCTCGGTCTGTGCCATCTCGCCGAGCCGCACGTACCGTGCGCGGCGCGCGGTGATCACCAGCGCGTGGTCGTGGCCAGTGCCGTGGAACAGCGCCAGCACGCTGGTACCCGGATGGGCCGCCAGCGCCCGCCGCGCCGCAGAGAGGGCGAGCGGCCGGTCGACCGCGCCGGATCCACCGGCCGTCCACGACCGGGACCGGATGCGGTGACGCAGCTCGGCCACCCGATGCTCCAAGGCCGGGTCCCTGCGACCGGCCAGCGCCGCCTGCCTCGCCCGGTCGAATGCCACGCGGAGCGAGCCGAGGTCAGCGGCCAACGCCGGGTCGGACGGCGGGCGCACGGCGGCCAGCCTGGTGGTCACTGCCCTTGAACGTTCCAGCCACTGCAGAATCGCTGCCGGAGAGCCGGTCTCGACCGCGGTGCGCAGACCGAGCGCGCCCAACTGGCGACCGTGAACCGCGGCACCCGACTGCAGGTCCTGCGAGCCGAACTTCGCCTGGAATCTCGCCAGGTCGTCAAGGCCGCGCCGGATATGGATCAATCCGGCGGCCGGCGCCCCGGCGGCGAGCTCCAGCCGGGCCGACAGCACCCTGGCATGCAGCCGGATGGCCAGATTGCCCGACCGTTCGCCCCGCGCGGCAGTGGATCGCCAGGTCGAACCGCCTGGGGAAGTGCCCTCGGCGCCGTTGGACGCAGACCTCGGCGATCCTCCGGTTGCCGCGTCGAGCTCCGCTTCCACCTGAAGCAATCGGGCCGCGAGCGCGTCCTCGGTCAATCCCATGGCCGACAACCGGTCGGCCAGTTCGCCGGCCCGGCGCGCGTCACCGAGCGCATGGTTCCGCTGCGACGCCGCGGAACCGTCGGATGTCGGCCGCCGCAGGGCGTGGGCCCGCAGCTCGAAGAGTTCAGCAACGGTGGCGGCCCGGTCGTTGCCGCGCTTCGCCGCGATCCTTGCCGCGCGCCGCGCGGCCCAGCTGGCTGGGCCGGGATCGCCCATCGCCAGGTCGATCTCGGCACGCACCTGCAGGGCCTCGGCTAGATCGGGCATCGCCCGGTTCGCTGTGAATCCCGCTAACGCCACCGCAGTGTGGTCACCGGCCTCGGCAAGCAGCCCAGCGGCCAGCAGTACCCGCGCCCGATCCAATGCGGGCACCGCCAGAACCGCGTCCGGCACCAACTCCGACGCCGCCGCCATCGCCTTCAGTGCACCTGGGAGATCGCCGAGGAGGTAACGGATGTAGCCGAGATTGTGCTTGGCCATGTGCACGACACCCGGACGTCCGGCGACCCTGGCTGCAGCGACCGCCGCCTCGGTATCCGCGCGGGCCGCCCCCAGTTCGCCTTCCATCATGTGCAGGAAGCCGCGATTGAGCAGCGCCGAAGCCAGGTCACTCGGGCCTGCGCCCGGTTGCTGGTCTTCTTCGGCCAGATCCGCCAGCACCTCGATGGCCTCGTTCAGCGCGGGCATCGCATCGGGGTGGGCACTGCGTCCCAGCACCATGCCGCGAGCGGTCAGCACCGCCGGCAGCCGTTGCTGGTCGATGACCAGCACGTCATCGAGCAGCCGCAAAGCGGTGCTCGCGTCGCCGATCTCGGACCGGAAGCAGGCAAGCGTGATCAATACCTGCGCATGGACAGCCGCGTCTCGCGAGGTCTCCGGGTGGCGCAGCGCCCGCTCGCACATTCGGACCGCGGCCGCGGGTTTGCCCTGATCACCGAGTTGCAGCGCGCGACGCCACAAATTCACGGGAATATGTGGTGAACGGCTCGCTGGCCCTGACGTCAGTGCTTGTTGAGTTGCCGGCACATTTTGGGGAGTCGCCGGTCAGCTGTTTTCGTACGTGACGTTGCTAACGAAGCAATTTACCGGCCAGCTTCTGTCTCCCGCCGGTGTCCTTGCTGTCCAGTCCGTTGGCGAGCACCGCGGCGACGAATTGGCCAGCCAGTACCGGGGCGGCGAAGCTCGTTCCGCTCCAGGTCGCGAAACCGCCGCTGAAGTCATCGGGATCAATGGTGCTTCGCAGCCGTTGCCGACCATCTATCACGCTCGCCCCGGCGTTCCAGCCGCCTTGTGCGGTCGTCGGCGCCGTCGAGACGACGTTGGCGCCCACCGCCTGTGCCGTCACCCAGTCGCCGTCGTTCGAGAACAGCGCGACAGTGTTCCCGTCGGGGTTCAGGGCGGCGACAGACACCAACAGGCAGGTGCCGGGCGCGCCAAACGGAGCCTCAACGGCAAAGGCAGCCGGATAGGACTTCCGATCCGTCGCATCGTTTCCCGCCGACGCAAACACAGTCACGTTCTGCACTGCAATGGCAGCCAGCAGGTCCTTCAGACCGGCCGTATACCTGACGTCGTCATCGGTTTCGACGTAGTACCCGAGGGACAACACCAGAGCATCGACCTGGCCCGGGTTTTCCTTGAGGTACACGGCAAAGGCGGTCAGCGCCCGATTGAGTCGCCATTCGGGGACCACCCCGTCGGCGTCCATCACCCGCAAGACGGTCAGGTCGGCCTCCGGGCAGGCCTGACGCAACAACCCAGCGATGAAGGTGCCGTGCCCGGCGTGACTCGCCAGCAGACCGGTCAGCGGGTCCGCGACCGCTCCTGCGGCTTCCGGATCGGTCGGGTCGTTGGGGACAATGTCGACGCCCACCGGGGTGTTGTCCGAGAGGAACAACTGCGGCCGCACCGGATCACTGGCGAACCACGGGTGCACCCCGATTCCGGTGTCCATGACGACCACCCCGGGCCGACGAGCGACGGCGCGGGCAATAGGCGGACCGAGCACGACCCGGACCGGTCCGTGCCCGCCCGACCCGGCCGCAGCGTACGACGCGATGCCCGCGTTTCCGGCCATGTACGGATTCCCCGCCATGTACGGATTCCCAGCCATGTACGGATTTCCCGCCATATAGGGATTTCCCGCCATATAGGGATTCCCGGCCATGTACGGATTTCCGCCGATTGCGGCCGCAAACATCAAATGGTCCAGGCCGATGGCCGATCCGATCTCGGGCCGCCGGGCGCGAAGCTGTTGCAACACCGGCCACGCATCGATCGCATCGATCGCAGCATCGTTGGTGCGAGCCATCGACAGCGGGAACACCAACGGAATCTGGTGGCGCTCCGCGTGCCGCAGCAGCAGTGCGCCCCGGTTGTGGTCGGGGTCGTCGGTGTCCGTGCTGAACGGGTCAGGGCCGGAGCGCCGCAGTTCGATCGCCTTGAGTTCCTCGTCGATCGCGTTCAGCACGGTCCTGGCCGCCGCACTGGAAGTCGCGGTGACCAGCATCCCGTCGCCGCGATAGACGGTCGGATACGGCGCGGACCCGTCCGGCAGCCGGGCGGCCGTGGTTGGGTCGAGTACCCGGGCGTTGAAACGCCGCAACGGGTCTTCGCGGCGCCGCGCGGGGGGCACTTCAGGCTGATTCACACTGCCTCCGGATCTGGTGCGGAACAGATTCCTTCAGCCAAGCCTCGTGCATGCGGTCGGCAGACGCGCGGCGAAAGCCGATCAGGCAGGGCTAAAGGTGCACCGCCGGTGTGACGACCGGAAGCGTCAGCGACGGGTCGGACTCCAAAGTCGGGTGCAGCACCAGCTGTGCAGGACCGGCGGGCACGGCGTCGAAGACGAACCGTCCGGACTCGTCGCACTCGGCGGTCAGCGTGGAATTGCCCACTCGCAATTCCGCGTGCAGACGACCACCGGGCGCGGCCCAACCGTCCAGCCGCACGGAGCCGTCCCGCTGGGGGTTGACGACGACCATAACGGTCAGGCTGTCGCTGGCGAACGTCACCCGTCGGGCGTGTTCCACGGACCGAGTCCCGCTGGCCCCGGACACCGCGAGTTCGGATTCCACCAGCCGTGCGAACTCCGCGTCCAAGTTGTTCGCGTGCAGACCGAACAGCACCACGTCGGGCAACATCTCCGGCATGGGGTCGACGACGTCGTAGATCGCCAGCAGGTCCGTCAGCAGACGCAGGTCCGCACGGTCCATCGGCGCGGCCGAGTCCAGGTCGAAGCCGTCGACCTCGAAATCCCCGCCACCACTGCCAGTGACGTTCTCGCTCGCAGCCATCATGACCAGTCTCCCCCGTCTAGTCGGGCGCGCAGCTTCGCAAGACAGCGGCCTCGTGTTGGACCTATGGACCCCACCGGTATGCCGAGGTCGGCGGCGATGGAGGCGTAATCCGGGCGTGGCGCGAACGCGATCACCGCAAGCAACCGCCGGCACCGCTCCGACAACTCCGACACCTGCGCCCACAGCCGACGTTGCTGATCGGTGAGCACTGCCGCGTGCTCGGCAGACGGCGCACGGGGCAAGTCCTCGTCGGTCGGTTCCTCACCGGATCGCTTCGCACTGGCCGATCGTTCCCGCCAGGCCAGTCGCCGCAGACTGACGGTCATCCAGCGGACTACGGCAAGGGGATCGCTGATCGTGTCCTTGTTGCGCACCAGCAACAGGAAGGTCTGCTGGACTGCGTCCTCGGACTCGGCCGCGGTCAACCCGCACTGCCGGGCCGTGTGCCACAGCAATGGGCTCACCAAGCGGACCAACCGGTCGATCGCCCCCGGCACGCCTTCGCGGTACTCCTGGAACGCCGCCCCCGCGCGCTGGACCAGGTCGCCGGCATCCGGGCGTCGGCGAGCTGGCGCACCTGCCGGTGCGGCGAGGGCTGACGGTTCGGTGTGATCGGTGGGGGCGGCCGACCCGGTAATGCTCGAATCGGGCTGCGCCGCAGTCCCGTTGGACTTCTCGTCCAGGATCCGGCCACGGTCGGCGTCAATCGGTGCGACGCTTGGCAAGGTGTGCGGCGAAGCGCCAGCCGCCCGTTCCTTCGCGACCGGGGTCGCCCCCGTCGCGGTCGCCGCGTCCTCGTTCACACCGATCACGAGTGGGCCCTCCCAGATGTCGGGCGGCTCGAGGCCGCGCGCCAGAGTGTCCGCGACCGACAGCCGGGGCCGATCGGGAAGTTCCGCGCTAGGACATCGTCTTCGCACACGAGAACCTCCCGAATCGGCGCCTGGCGGACGCTGCTGGTGTCACGAGCAGCTTAGGGGTGGCGCAGTACGCCCGGAAAGCTCCCGAACCCCTCTTCGGCGCTGCCCGAACACCACCAAGAGAGGACTTCGTTCGTGCCTGATACACGACCTGATACAGAAAGTGCCGAACAGATCTCCGGCGGTGACGGAGCGCGCACTGCGACGGTGTGGAAGACATGCCCGAGGACGGCCCGGCACTCTCCTTGCGTTCGTCAGGATCCGAGAGCGCCGTCCGGTCCGACGCCGTCTGCCGGATCCTCATGTGTGTCCGTGGCCGCATCCGCCCCGTCGGCGGTGGCCGCGTCCGTGGCGGCCGATGCGGACGGCTCCGGCGACAGCAGCGCAGCGAGGGCCGCGCCTTGGATTCGGCGGAACGTTCGGCCCTGCAGCGTCCGGTCGAGCACGGCCACTTCGAGTTGGGTCGGCTGCAGGATCCGTGGTGCACCCTCGCCCGCCGTGCCCAGCGCGCTGACCGCAGCGCCCAGCGCGGTCGCGGCGTCCCAGCCGGGGGTGAACGACTCCGTCAGCGCCGCGATCACCGGTTCGGTGGCGCCACCCATCACCACGAAGCGCCGCTCGTCGACGATCGAGCCGTCGTAGGAGATGCGGTAGAGCTGGTCCGCGCCGGTGGTGACCCCGGCACTGGCGGTGCCGGCCCAGCCGGGTGCGCCCGCTGCACTCACCTCGGCGACGCACAGCTCGACCTCGAACGGTTTCTGGTGCTCGGAGAAGATCGAGCCAACGGTCTGCGCGTAGGCGTTGGCCAGCCACCGGCCGGTGACGTCGCGCCGGTCGTAGGAGAAGCCCCTGACATCGGCCAGCCGGATGCCCGCGGTGCGCAGGTTCTCGAATTCGTTGTACCGACCGACCGCGGCGAATCCGATGCGGTCGTAGATCTCGCTGACCTTGTGCAATGTCGGCGAATGGTTCTCCGCAACGAACAGCACCCCGCCAGAGAAGGTCGTCACCACCACGCTGCGGCCGCGCGAGATGCCCTTCCGGGCGTACTCCGAGCGGTCGCGCATGAACTGCTCGGGTGAGGCGTAGATGGTCGGCATCGTCACGGCGGGCCGGGCTCCTTGTGCGGTGGTGGGTCACTCGTGCCGGGCGGCATCGGCGGACGGGACGGTGGCAGTGGCGGTGGGCGCGGTTCAGCCCCCGGGGTGCAGCAGACGTCCGGCGAGCACCGCCTCCGACACCGAGGCAACGTCCTCGGCGGGGACCCGTACCGCGCCGCCGGCGGTCACGGTGATCACCACCGGGAAGATTCGTCGGGTGACGTCCGGGCCCCCGGTAGCGCTGTCGTCGTCGGCGGCGTCGTAGAGCGCCTCGATGCTCAGCCTGACGGCGGTCGCCAGATCGGCGCCGATTTCATACCGCTTCTTCAGCGCCGAGCGGGCGAACAGCGACCCGGATCCGACGCTGAAGTAGTCGTGCTCCTCGTACAGGCCGCCGGCGATGTCGTAGGAGAAAATCCGGCCGGGTCCGGCCGGCTCACTGGCCGTGCCTTCCTCCAGCCCGGCGAACAACGGGATGACGGCCAGCCCCTGCATCGCCGCCCCGAGGTTGCCGCGGATCATGGTAGCCAGCCGATTGGCCTTGCCGTCCAGCGAGAGCCGGACGCCCTCGATCTTCTCGTAGTGCTCGAGTTCCAGCCGGAACAGCCGGACCATCTCCACCGCCACCCCGGCCGTGCCGGCGATGCCGATTGCGGAGTGGGAGTCGGCGATGAAGACCTTCTCGATGTCCCGCTGGGCGATGATGTTGCCCATCGTCGCCCGCCGGTCGCCGGCCATCACCACACCGTCCGCGCAGGTCAGCGCGACGATGGTGGTGGCGTGCGGCACCACGAGCGGCGCTGCGTCACTGCCCTGACGGCTGCCCGGCAACAGGTGGGGTTCCGCCGTCGCCAGGAATTCGGTGAACGATCCGGTGCCCGGGCGGAGATAGGCGGCCGGTATCGCGGAAACAGGCCAGTGATCGGCCCCGGCAAACGCTGTCACTGGCCGCCCTTTTGCACGTACGAGCGGACGAAGTCCTCGGCGTTGGACTCCAGCACGTCGTCGATCTCGTCGAGAATGTCGTCGGTCTCGGCTGCGAGCTTCTCGCGACGCTCCTGGCCGGCTGCGCCTTCAGCGGCGCCGTCACCGTCGCCGTCGCCGTCACCTTGCCGAGTGGTCTGTTCCTGGGCCATGTCGGTTCTCCGATCACCGGTAGATACCCGCGAGCCTACCTATTCGCCCCGACAGTTAGCCCGCCGCGGCCCTGTGCCGGTTGGTGTCCGGCGTCGGATCGGCCCAGGCCACCCTCGAGTACTGCGGGCGACTACTTGCGGGCGACTACTTGCGGGTGAGCGCGTCGACCAGCTCCGTGGCATCGGCCGCGGCGTCCAGTAGCGCCCCGACGTGAGACTTGGTGCCGCGGGTGGGTTCCAGGGTCGGGATGCGCACCAGGGACTCCCGCCCTATGTCGAAGATCACCGAGTCCCACGACGCGGCAGCCAGCCGGTCGGCGTACTGCGCCACGCACCGGCCGCGGAAGTACGCCCTGGTGTCCTCCGGCGGCAGCGTCATCGCGGCCTGTACCGCTTCCTCCTCGACCAGCCGCTTCATCGAGCCGCGGTAGACGAGCCGGTTGTACAGGCCCTTGTCCATCCGCACGTCGGAGTACTGCAGGTCGACGAGGGCGAGCCGGTGCGCGCCCCAGGACAGCCCGTCACGGCTGCGGAAGCCTTCCAGCAGGCGGAGTTTCGCCGGCCAGTCCAGCACGTCGGCCAGCTGCATCGGGTCGACGGCCAGCTTGTCCAGCACCGACACCCACTGCTCGAGCACATCAAGGGTCTGCTCGTCGGCGTCATGCCCGTAGGCATCGTCGACGAACTCCGCCGCGGCCTCGGCGTAGGCACGCTGGATGTCGACGCCGGTCAGCCGACGTCCGTCGGTCAGCGGCACGGTGACCGCGAGGCTGGGGTCGTGGGAGATCTGGTGAACCGCGGCGACCGGGTGCGCCAGCTCGACGGCCGGCAACGGCCAGCCGGCCTCGATCATCGCCAGCACCAGCGCCGTTGTGCCCAGCTTGAGGTAGGTGGCGGTCTCGGCCAGGTTGGCGTCGCCGATGATCACGTGCAGCCGGCGGTGTTTGTCCGCGTCGGCGTGCGGCTCGTCGCGGGTGTTGATGATGCCCCGCTTGAGCGTGGTCTCCAGGCCGACCTCGACCTCGATGTAGTCCGAACGCTGGCCGAGCTGGAAACCCTCGGTCTGACCGGAAGGGCCGATGCCGACCCGGCCCGCCCCGGCGAAGACCTGCCGGGAGGAGAAGAACGGCGTCAGGCCGGCGATCAGGGCCGGGAACGGGGTGTCCCGCCGGCACAGATAGTTCTCGTGGGTGCCGTAGGACGCGCCCTTGCCGTCGACGTTGTTCTTGTACATCTGGATAGGCTTGGACCCAGGCAGCGAGGCCGCCAGCCGGGCGGCAGCCTCCATCACCCGTTCCCCGGCCTTGTCGAACAGCACCCCGTCCAGCGGGTTGGTGACCTCCGGCGAGGAGAACTCTGGATGCGCGTGGTCGACATACAGCCGGGCGCCGTCGGACAGGATGACGTTGGCCGCGCCGATGTCGTCCACGTCCGGCTCCGCGGCTCCGAACAGCGCCGACAGGTCGTACCCGCGGGCGTCACGCAGCGGCGATTCCACCTCGTAATCCCAGCGCGGACGCCTGGCCCGCGGCGCGGCCACCGACGCGGCGTAGGCCAGCACCACCTGGGTCGAGGAGATCACCGGGTTGACGCCCGGCTCCCCCGGCACCGAGATGCCGTACTCGACCTCCGTGCCCATGATGCGACGCACACTCATGATTCGAATCTAGTGGGGCAGGATCGACCAGATGGACCACCCGCTCCCGGCCACCGCCGCCGGCACCGGTCACGGCACGCTGCGTGACCGCCTGCTGCGGCGGCTGCAGGCGGTCACCGGCCGGCCGTCGTGGCGGGATCGGCCGCTCACCGAATTGCTCGGGATCGACCGCAACGTGCTGTGGCAGGCGTTGAAGGTCGCTGTCTCCGCCGGGGTGTCGTGGGCGTTGGCTGGCTGGCTGCTCGACTCACCCTCACCGATCTGGGCTCCGATCACCGCGTCGCTGATCGCCCTGCTGACGGTGCGCGCCTCCATCCGCGACGCCGTGGAGAAGGTCGTCGCGGTGCTGATCGGCATCGTGGTGGCCATCTGGCTCGGCGACTTGATCGGACTGCACGCGTGGTCGATCAGCCTGATCGTGGCCTTGGGGTTCCTGGTCGGGAAGGTGCTGCGACTCAACGGCGGCGCCGCAGCGCAGATCCCCATCAACGGGCTGTTCGTGCTGGCCCTGGGCAGCGCGCAGAGCGGGCAGCGATTCCTGGACACGCTGATCGGGGCGGGTGTCGCGGTCGTGGTGAACTTCGCCATCGTGCCGCCGAACTACGTCTCGTCCGCGACCAGGTCGGTGGCCGAGCTGGGCGACGGGATCGTCGACGTGCTGTCGGCCGTCGCCGACGGGATCAGCCGCCCGTGGCGCATCGAGGAGGCGACGGGCTGGCTGCGGGAGGCCCGCGAGCAGGGCCGGATCTCCACCGCCGCGGAGTCCGACGTCGACCGCGCCCAGCAGTCGCTGGAACTGCACCCGGGCCGGGCGTCCTGGGCCAGCGCGCTCGGCCGGTTGCAACAGGCCAACGACACCCTGCAGATCGTCGAGGTGCAGGTACGCACGCTGGCCAGGACCGTCAGGGACATCGCGGCCAAGGTGCCGGCGCAGGACGGCCGGCAGCCGCCGATGCCGATGGCGTCGGCAACATTGTTCGCGACCGCCCGGGCCATCGAGGCGTTCGCGCACACCCGGCTGCGGGCCGAGAAGGACGCCCGAGAAGTGGTCGCCGGTGGCACGGCACACCGGGCGGTCGAGGTGGCGCGCTCGAAGATCGCCGAGATCAATGCCGATCTGGCCGACATGCTGGCCGTCAACCTCGTCCGCGGGGTTTTTCTCGGCACGTTGGTGGTGGAGACGGGGCGGATCTTGGACGAGCTGGAGAGCGGTCTTGCCGCCGTCGGGCCGGCGTCGCAGGAACCGGTGGAGATGACCGACCCGGGCTAGCGCCAGGGCAGGCCGGACCGATGGGCCCAGTAGGCCTCGGGGTCCTCGGCGCAGCCGGATAACAGTGCGGTGTCGGCGGGGGTCAACGCCACCTGATCCGCCCGTAAGTTGGCGGCCAGCTGATCGACTCCCGCCGCACCGATCAGCACCCGGTTCGCCCAGGGCTGCGCCGCCGCGGCGGCCAGCGCAACGGCGTCGGGCGCGGCGCCGATGCGTGCACACACCTCGCGGAGGACGTCCGGTGGCTCGGTGACCAGCCGGCCGTTCGCCAGCGACTCCTTGACGATCACCGTGAGCTCGCGCCGAGACGCCGCCTGCAGGGCCGGCGCTGCACTGGTCTCCAGCAGATTCCAGGTGGCCTGCACGGCGGAGAACAGTCGCGCGTCGGCCCTGGTCACCTCGAGGGCGCGCTCGACGATGTCGCCCTGCCGGGCGCCGGAGGCCGAGAAGCCGATCGCGACACCGGAGTCGCGCAGCCTCGCCAGCGCGTCCAGCAACGGCCCGTCGGCGAACAGCGGTGAATCCAGGGTCAGCGAATGCACCTGGTACAGGTGCACCCGCGGCAGCGTGGCCCGGGTGAGCTCCCTTTGCTCGGTGAAGGCCGCCAGCGAGTGTTCCTTGACCTCATGGACGTCCGCCCGCGGGTCCCAGGCACCGACGTACCGGTAACCCCACTTGCTCGAGACGGTCGGCGCCTTCTCGGGCCAGTCCACGTCCTGCGCCGCGCGGGCGCGCCACCACTGCCCGACGAATTCCTCCGCGCGGCCATACGACCGGGCGGTGTCGATCCAGTCGATCCCCGACCGCACGGCGGCGTCGAGCATCCGGAAGGTGTTGTCGCGGAACGACTCGACGCTGCGGTCGGCCGGCAATTGCGCGGCGCTGCCGGTACTGATGTACGCCGGGCGGCCGAGCACGGCGGTACCGATGGCCCACCGTGCTCGACGCGGCCTGCTGCTCACAGCACCAGAAGCTACAGGTCCCAGAAAGCTATAGGTCCCAGAAAGCTATAGGTACTGACCCGTATTCGACGCGGTATCGATGGCACGGGAGCCCTCGGACTGCTTGCCGGACACCAGGGTCCTGATGTAGACGATGCGCTCGCCCTTCTTGCCCGAGATGCGCGCCCAGTCGTCCGGATTCGTGGTGTTCGGCAGGTCCTCGTTCTCGGCGAACTCGTCGGAGATCGCTTCGAGCAACTGTGACACCCGGAGCCCGCCTGCCGCGTCGGCGCCGTGCACGATGCGGTCCTTGATCGCGGCCTTCTTGGCCCGGTCCACGATGTTCTGGATCATCGCGCCGGAGTTGAAGTCCTTGAAGTACAGGACTTCCTTGTCACCGTTGGCGTAGGTGACCTCCAGGAAGCGGTTCTCGTCGGTTTCGGTGTACATCCGCTCGACCGTGTGCTGGATCATCGCGGAGATGGTGCTCTGCCGGTCGCCGCCGAATTCGGCGAGATCGTCCGGGTGAATGGGCAGTTCCGGGATCAGGTACTTGGTGAAGATGTCCCTGGCCGCTTCCGCGTCAGGACGCTCGATCTTGATCTTGACGTCCAGCCGGCCGGGCCGCAGGATCGCCGGGTCGATCATGTCCTCGCGGTTGGAGGCCCCGATCACGATGACGTTCTCCAGGCCTTCCACGCCGTCGATCTCGCTGAGCAGCTGCGGCACGATCGTGGTCTCCACGTCCGAGGACACACCGGTGCCGCGGGTGCGGAAGACCGAATCCATCTCGTCGAAGAACACGATCACCGGCGTACCGTCGGACGCCTTTTCCCTGGCGCGTTGGAAGATCAGCCGGATCGTCCGCTCAGTCTCGCCGACATACTTGTTCAGCAGTTCCGGGCCCTTGATGTTCAGGAAATAACTGGTGATCCGTTCCTGTCCACGCGACGTCGCGACCTGCTTGGCCAGCGAATTCGCCACGGCCTTCGCGATCAGCGTCTTGCCACAGCCGGGTGGACCGTAGAGCAAGACACCCTTCGGCGGCCGGAGCTGGTATTCGCGGAACAGATCCTTGTGCAGAAACGGCAATTCCACGGCGTCGCGGATCTGTTCGATCTGCCGGGTGAGCCCGCCGATGTCGGAGTACTCGACGTCGGGGACCTCCTCCAGCACCAGGTCCTCGACCTCGGCCTTCGGCACCTTCTCGTAGGCGTAGCCGGCCTTGGAGTCGACCAGCAAGGAATCGCCTGGCTTGAGTGGGGCGTCCAGCAGCGGCGCGGCCAGGTGCACCACCCGCTCCTCGTCGGCGTGCCCGACCACCAGCGCGCGATCGCCGCCGAGCACCTCGCGCAACGCGCAGACCTCGCCGACCAGTTCGTAGGAACCCGCCTCGACGACGGTGAGGGCCTCGTTGAGTCGGACCTGCTGGCCGCGCTGCAGCGCATCGACCTCGACCGTCGGGGACACCGCCAGCCGCATCCGCCGACCGCCGGTGAACACCTCGATCGCGCCGTCCGGACCCGCGGAAAGGAAGATGCCGTACCCGCTCGGGGGTTGGGCGAGCCGGTCGACCTCCTCCTTCAACTGCAGGAGCTGGGCCCGGGCATCGCGCAGTGTGACGACGAGTTTCTCGTTGCGTTCGGACAGGGCGTTGATGCGGTTGGCCGACTCGGTGAGTTGACGTTCCAGCGGCCTGGTGTCGGTGGGCGCTATCGCCAGCCGGCGCCGCAGTTGGGCTATCTCGTCGTTGAGCACCCTGATCTGCGCGCTGAGCTGCGCGGGTGTCTGCCGGTAACCTTCTTCGGGGCCAGAGTCAGCGCCCTCCGAAGTTCCGGACACATCAGACGGTCTGTGATCCGCCACATTGCCCTCCCCTGGAGTCGGAGACCTGCAAGGACCAAGACTACCTGCGGGTCCGGACAGCGCGGCTGACATTAACTTTCGGCGCCACATGTTTCTGCGGATCAGCCGAACGTCCGTCCACCCCACCGATCACCGTCCGGTGGTCCGTGAGCAGCGGGTTTCCGGGGCTGTGGTCGACTGCGGGCGGCCTTCCGTGGGATGGGCTGATCGAGTCCGCAACGCGATAGCAGGCCGATCGTTACACGACAGTCACGCGTCCGACGCGGTTGCGCCCGTGCTCAGGTGCCGTTCGGGGTGTGGGACCGCGCGTCGTTCGCTCGTCAGCGACCCGACGCGGTGGGCCGGCGTTGGGGCCGCGGGGCGGTCACCCCAGGCGCCAGTCGGCGGGCGGTGAGCAGGAAGGCGGTGTGCCCGATCATCCGGTGCTCCGGGCGCACCGCCAGCCCGACCAGGTGCCACGGTCGGTGCAGCGACTCCCACGCCGACGGCTCGGTGAAGCCGCCGTGGTGCCGCAACTCCTCGGCGACCCTGGACAACTGAGTGGTGGTGGCCACGTACACGGTGAGCACCCCGCCTGGCACCAGGTTGTCCGCGACGGTCTCGAGCGCCGTCCATGGCTCGAGCATGTCCAGCACTGCCCTGTCCACCTGACCGGAATGCTCGAGCAGATCACCCACCGTGAGGGACCAGTTCGGCGGCGTGCTGCCGAAGAACCGCTGCACGTTGCGCACTGCATGGTCGGCGTGATCCTGGCGGATCTCGTAGGAGATCACCGAGCCGGTGGAACCGACCGCCCGCAGCAGCGAGCAGGTCAACGCACCCGAACCGGCGCCTGCCTCGAGAACCGTTGCGCCCGGGTAGATGTCGCCCCAGTGCACGATCTGGGCGGCGTCCTTGGGATAGATCACTGCTGCGCCCCGCGGCATGGACAGCACATAGTCGGTGAGCAGCGGGCGGAGCGCCAGGTAGGACGTGCCGCCCGCAGAGACGATCACACTGCCGTCGGGTCGGCCGATCAGTTCGTCGTGGGCCAGCGCGCCGCGGTGGGTGTGGTAGGTGCCACCGGTTTCCAGCACGACGGTGTACTTCCGGCCCTTGGAATCGGTGAGCTGCACCCGGTCCCCCGGCCCGAATTCGCCGCTCACGGGGCGGTCCCGGGCGGCTGGACTCCGTCGACCGTCCGCTGCCGGCCGCGGCAACGCGATCGGGCGGGTTCCAGCGCGCCGATGATGTCTACCCGCCGGATCACCCCCGTCGGTGAACCCGCTTCGTCCACCAACAGGAAGTCGACCGCCGTGGTGGTCCGGAGCCGCTCCACGACGTCGGCCGGATCGTCATCGGCGAGGATGACCGCGTCCGCGGACACCGGCCGTGCCACCAACGACGCGGGCGCCTGCGGGCGATGGGTGGCCAGTTCTCGCGCCGCCGGCACGTCCATCAGGCCACGGGCGATGCCGCCCTCTTCGGTCAAGATGACTCCATGGTTGGCGGCGGACTCCAGGGCCAGCCAGACGGGAGTTTCGGCCGGCAACTGCACCACCGGCCGGGCGAGGGGGGCCAGCGGGACGCCGGCGGGCCATCTGGTCCGTTCCCGTGGAGCGCGCTCCTGGGCCGCGCCCACCGCAACGAACACTGCCATCACGATCCCGATACACGCCGGCAGCGCCCCGGCGATGCCACCGGAGACCACCAGCAGCACGGACCAGACCCCCAGCGCGAGGGCGACCAGGTATCCGCCGACCACGGCGACCGCGGTGCCGGCCCGACGGTCGTCGAAGGCCTTCCACACCGCGGCCCGCAGCACCCGACCGCCGTCCATGGGCAGCGCAGGCAGCAAATTGAACACCGCGACGACGGCGTTCGCCAGGGCCAGCAGGATGAGTACCAGCCAGCTCACCGTGCTGACGGTCACGCCCCGGACGGCCAGCCAGAAAATGCCCGCCAGCAGGGCGCTGACGGCCGGACCGGCCGCCGCAATGGCCGCCTCGTCGCGAGGCGTTTTCGGGGCTCTGGTCAGTTCTGAGACGCCGCTGAGCAGGTAGAGCCGAACCCCGGACACCGGAATCCCGATCAGCCGGGCCACCAGGCAGTGACCGAGCTCGTGTGCCAGCACGCTGACCCCGAGCAGCACACCCAGCACAACGGACACGGCAACCGCCGTCCCCACGCCCGTTCCGGGAACCACCTGGGTGATCACCGGGACGCCGAACGCGGCGATCACCACGACCGAGAGCACCCAGGAGGGGGTGACGATGATCGGTACGCTGCCGATCGACCCGAGGGTCGCTCCGGCGGAGCTGCTGAACCGCCGCGGCGATGACCGCTCAGATCGCGGGGCCGGCCGCGGGCGGCGCGGCACGGGTCGGGGGTCTGGCGACACCCCCGAAGGGTAGTGGTACGGGAGTGGCTCGCCGTGCGGCCCGGACGTCAGGCTGGGATCGGCGCGGGCGGATCCTCGTGGCCGCGCGGTGGCGCGGAGACTGGCTGTCGGGGGTCTGACCTACCGTGAGCCAGGTGAGCACCATGACCGCACCACGCCAGGGGGGTGACGTGACAGGAGTTGCTGCGACCGAGGGCTGCCCGGCCGAGGGGACGGCCGAGGGAGACGCACCCAACGGTGCCGTTTGCCAGGGCGACGTGTCCGGCGGCCCCCTGCCGATGGGTGAGCCGACCGACGGCTCGGCGGCCCGCGGATCGGAATCGCCCCGCGTCCGCCGACCGTTGGCGCTGTCGCCGTCGAGGGCGAGCGACTTCAAGACGTGCCCGCTGCTGTACCGCTATCGGGCAATCGACCGGCTCCCGGAAACCCCCAGCGCCCCGGCGGTGCGCGGCACACTCGTGCACAGCACCCTGGAGCGGATGTTCGGCCGGCCGGCGCCGGAACGGACCCCCGATCGCACCGTCGCGGACGTCGAGCCGCTGTGGGAGCAGATGTCCAATGAGTACCCGCAGCTTGCCGACCTTGTCCCGGCCGAGGACTTGCCTGGCTGGCTGACCTCCGCTCGTGACCTGATCCGGACATATTTCTCGCTGGAGGACCCGCGCAGGTTCACCCCCGAGGCCTGCGAGCTCGCGATCGAGATCGACGTGGGCGACGGGGTGCCGCTGCGTGGTTTCGTCGACCGGCTCGATCGTGCAACGACCGGCCAGCTGCGAGTGGTCGATTACAAGACCGGCCGCTCCCCAGGCCCTGATTTCGAGGCCAAGGCGCTCTATCAGCTGAAGTTCTACGCGCTGATGATCTTTCGGATGCGCGGCGTCATTCCCGCGCAATTGAAGTTGATCTACCTGGCCGACGCGCTGTCGCTGACCTACAGCCCCAGCGAGGCTGAACTGGTCGCCTTCGAATCGGGCGTCACCGCACTGTGGGAGGCCATCATCCGGGCTCGGCGTAGCGGTGACTTTCCGCCCAGGCAGAGCAGGATGTGCCAGTGGTGCTCCTATCAGGCGTTCTGCCCGGAGTTCGGCGGCACCGCGCCGCCGTATCCGGGAGCACCTGAGTACGAGCCTGCGGGCGTGGCATCGGAAACGGCCACGGTGACGGCAGCTGCTGGCGGCGGGCTGCCTGTTCTGGCCGTCGAAGGTGGCTGACTTCCGCTGACGGGGGATGCCGTTACAGCCGGCAGGACCGTATGTCGGAGGCCAGGATCGCCTTGGCCCCGAGTTCGGACAACGCATCCATCACCGGGTTCGAGTCCTTGCGCCGGACCATCGCGCGCACCGCCACCCACTGCGGGTCGGCCAGCGGCGCCACGGTCGGCGATTCCAGGCCGGGGGTGATCGCTGTTGCGCGCTGCAGCAGCGCGGCCGGGCAGTCGTAGTCGAGCATCAGGTACTGCTGGGCGATCACCACGCCCTGCAACCGGCTGCTGAGTTGTTTCGCCGACGCGGAGATGTTGTTGCCGGCGCGGCTGATGAGCACGGCCTCGGATTGGCAGATCACGTCGCCGAAGGCGGCCAGACCGTGCTGGCGGAGCGAGCGTCCCGATTCGACGACGTCGGCGATCGCGTCGGCAACCCCGAGCTGCACGGAGATCTCCACCGCCCCGTCCAACCGGATGACCGTGGCGGCGATGCCGTGGTCCGCCAGGTCGGCGCGCACCAGGTTGGGGTAGGAGGTGGCCACCCGCCTGCCCGCGAGATCCGCGACGTGCCAGTCGTCATCGGCCGGTGCCGCGTAGCGGAAGGTGGAGTAACCGAATCCCAGACCGATGATCTCCTCCACCGGGGCGCCGGAATCAGCCGCCAGGTCACGGCCGGTGATTCCCAGGTCGAGCTCGCCGGACCCGACATAGACCGCGATGTCCTTGGGGCGCAAGAAGAAGAACTCGACGTCGTTGGCGACGTCGACCACCGTCAGGTCACGCGACTCGTGCCGTTGGCGATAGCCCGCCTCCCGCAGCATCTCGGCGGCGGGCTCGCTGAGCGTGCCCTTGTTCGGCACGGCGACTCTCAACATCGGCAATTCTCCTTGCGATGAATGGCGGTGAATGGCGGTGAATGGCGGTGAATGGCGGTGAATGGCGGTGGAGAAGGATCGGACGTCACGGAGGCGGTCCGTGCGTCACCCGCGACGCGCGCGGACTGCGTGCGCCGCGCACCGGGCCGATCCCCGACATGTCTCACCCGGGGCCGACGGAGTTTCGCGACGAAGGCCCCCTACAGATGCCGATAGACCTGCTCCAGGCTGATGCCTCTGCCGATCATGATCACTTGGGTGCGGTAGAGCAGTTGGGAGATCTCCAGCGCGAGGGCCTCGTCACCCTCGTGTTCCGCGGCCAGCCACACCTCGCCGGCCTCCTCCAGCAGCTTCTTGCCCTGAGCATGCACGCCCGCGTCCAGTGCCTGCACCGTCCCCGAACCGGCCGGTCGGGTGCTTGCCCGCTCGGCGAGCTCGTCGTACAGGGAATCGAACGTCTTCACGGGCGGCAATTCTCCCAGACGCGCGCGGGACGCCGAACCACCGCCCGGACGCATCCCGGTGAGAGGATCCCCCGGTCGGCACGGATCCTTTTCTCTGCGAGAATGTGAAAATCCACCTCGTCCAGCCGGGTGACAAGGTTGTCCCCTCGGTTCAGCGGGCGCGCGATGGACTCGTCGACCATCGATGCCGAGCGGTCGCACGCTGCGCTGAACTGGGCACCCCGCGACGACGAAGGTGCGGTACTCATGAAGAAATACGCGCTCGTGACCCTGCTGGTGCTCGCCGGTTTGGTGCTGCCGGCCGGCAACGCCGCCGCGGCCGGCTGGCACACGATCTTCTATGACAACTTCGTCACCTCGGCACCGAAGGGCCAGCTCCCCGGCTCGGTCTACGGAGCGAAGTGGCGGGCGTGGAACACCGACCGGGACGGGTTCGGCGACATCCATGCCATCGCCAAGTACGACGCGACCAAGACGATCTCGGTCGCCAACGGCTATCTCACGATCGATCTGCACACGGACAGCCTCGGTCAGGCCTACTCTGCTGCGATCATGCCGCAACTCAAAGGCGGACACGTTTCGCAGCAGTATGGCCGCTGGGTGATGAAGTGGAAGGCGGTGCCCTATGGCGCGGGCGCAAAAGGGTGGGGCTGGGCGTCCCTGCTCTGGCCCGACTCCAACGCCTGGGGCGACGGCGAGGTCGACTGGCCCGAGATCTAGGGCGGAACCTCGCCCAATGTGCTGGGCTACAACCACTGCGTCACCGCGACCGGCCGCCAGGCGTCGGAGAAATGCGGAATCAACGTCAACACGTTTCAACCCTGGTTGAACACCTGGCACCAGACGAGCGTGAGCTGGTCTCCGAACAAGCTCGAACTCTCGATGGACGGCAAGCAGTACGCCACCGCGAGCGGGGTCAATGTTCCGACGGCTGTGCTGCACCAGGTCATCCAGTCGGGTACCGCCTCGTGGACCGCTCCCTGCCCCAGCTGCGCCGTGAAGATCAACATCGACTTCGTCCGCATCGACCGGTACGTCCCCTGACTGTCGCAGCAGGTCCGCCCGGCAGTCGTGGACCAACCGCCGATCCGGCTCACATCGTCGGAATGTCCCGCCGGCGCAGTCCGGCGAACCCCGCCCCGCCGAGCACCACGGCTATGCCAAACAGCGAGATCACTGGCAGCGCAGCCACATCGCCGCCGGGCAGGTGCGGGATATGGGTGAACGGCGACAGGTCCAGTAGCCAATGGTTCAGCTGGATGGCGGTGCCGACCAGCCCGATCAGCAGGCACAGCACGAGCGCTCCCCAACTCATCGCGGCCAGCCGGGGCAGCAACCCGACGAACGCCACCGCGATCGCGGCGACCAACCAGACGGCGGGTAGCTGAATCGCCGCCGCGCCGATCACCCTGGGGACCTGGCCGCCGATGTCACCGATGCTTGCGCCGTAGGTGAGCCCCGCGAGCACTCCGGAGATGAGCAGGACGACGGCCGGGCCGAGGACGGCGAACACCAGGTGGCTGCCGGCCCATTGCAGGCGGCCGACGGCGGTTGCAAGCACGGGCTCGGCCCGGCCGGCGGTCTCCTCGGTGCGCAGCCGGAGCGTCGCCTGGATACCGTAGGCGGCGGCGATCAGCCCGAGTATCGCCATGATGCTGACCAGGTACGCGTCCACCAGAACCTCCCGGCCGCCGATCCGGGCGAAGACGTCCTTCATTGCCTGGTTCGTCCCGACCAGGTCGCCCACGCCGTTCGCCACCCCGCCCAGCACCACGCCAAGCGCGGCGAACGCCGCCGCCCACCCGGCCAGCAGTCCGCGGTGCAACCGCCAGGCGAGTGCCAAAGGGCCGCTCAGGCTCGGCGCGGCCTCCACGGGTCCGAGCCGGGCCGGCAGCAGGCCCGAGCCGATGTCCCGCCGCGCGGACAGCGCAACGGCCAGCCAGCCGAGTCCCGCGGTCACCAGCACCGCAGGTAGCAGCCACACCCACTGTTCGTCCTGGTAGGGGCTGATCCGCTGGACCCAGCCGATCGGCGACAGCCAGGACACCCAACCGAGACGGCCACCGGAGATCTCACTGACGTCACCGACGACGCGCAGCAGGTAGGAAACGCCGAGTACGGCGATCGCGATTCCCCTTGCACTGCCGGCACTCTCGGTCAGCTGCGCGGCGACCGCTCCGACGGCCGCGAAAATCGCACCCGCGGCGGCGAACTCGAGTCCCATCGCCACCGATCCGGCGGTGGGCAGCTGCTGGCTGATCATCAGTGCAGCCAGCAGCACACCCATCACGACGTTGGCGCCGATGGTGGCGATCATGGCCGCGGCCAGTCCGGCATGGCGTCCTACGACGGTCGCGCCCAGCAGCTCCCGACGGCCGGCTTCCTCCTCCGTGCGGGTGTGCCGGATGACCGTGAGCAGGCTCGCCAGGCCGACCATCACCGGGATGAACCCGGAGCGCCAGTTGACCAGCTGTCCAAGGCTCGAGCCGTGCAGCTGACCGTAGAGGGCGACGAAGGACGCGTTGGCGCGGCTGGCGTCGGCATACTGCTGCAGCTCGACCGGCGTGGGGAACAGGTCGGAGAACGAGGTCACGTAGCCCGCCACCACGAGGGGGAAGATCACCACCCACAGCGGCATCAGGAACCGGTCGCGCCGCAGGATCAGCCGGATGAGGTTCCCGGTGCCGGTCAGTGTGGACCCGCTGGTCCTGGTCCCGGACGGCCTGGTGTCGGACAGCGTGGTCCCGGCCTTTGTCATCACCGCGCCACCCCCGCATGCCTGGCGTCGCTCGGCCCGGAGTTGTCGTAGTGCCGAAGGAACAGCTCCTCCAGCGTCGGTGGCTGGCTGGTGAGCGTGCGAACGCCGACCGAGGTCAGCTGGCGGAGTGCGGCGTCCAGGGCGCCTGCGTCCACGTCGAAGCTGACCCGGTTGCCCTGTGCCTGCAGGTCGTGCACGCCGGGTAGCTCGGCCAAACCGTTCGCCGGGCCGGCCAGCTCGGCGTGCACGGACACCCGGATCAAATGGCGGAGGTCGGCGAGGCTGCCGGTCTCCACGGAGCGCCCGTCGCGAACGATGGTGACCCGGTCGCAGAGCGCCTCGACCTCTGACAGGATGTGGCTGGACAGCAGCACGGTGCGGTCGCCGCGACGTACTTCCTCGCCGATGACCTCACGAAACTCGGCCTCCATCAACGGGTCCAGGCCGGAGGTCGGCTCGTCGAGCAACAACAGCTCGACATCCGATGCCAGCGCGGCAATGAGCGCCACCTTCTGCCGGTTGCCCTTGGAATAGGCGCGGGCCTTCTTGCGCGGGTCGAGGTCGAAACGCTGCAGCAGGTCGTCGCGGCGCTGCCGGTTGAGGCCGCCGCGCATCCGGCCCAGCAGGTCGATCACCTCCCCGCCGGACAGGCTGGGCCACAACGTGACGTCACCGGGCACGTAGGCGAGCCGGCGATGCAGCGGGGTGGCGTCCGTCCAGGGATCACCGCCGAGCAGGATCGCGGTGCCCGCGTCGGCCCGCATCAGCCCGAGCAGGATCCGGATCGTGGTCGTCTTGCCGGCCCCGTTGGGGCCGAGGAAGCCGTGCACCTCGCCGGTGCGGACCACCAGGTCGAGTCCGTCCAGGGCTTTGGTCGGGCCGAAGTTCTTGACCAGGCCGGCGACGGAAATGGCATCACTCATCGATGTTCTCCTTCGATCGTGTCGCTGTCGGGTTCGTCTGGGTGTTCGCCGGCTGACGGCGTTGCGCGGTCGCCGGCGGCGGACGCGGCGCCGTTGGCACTTGGCGGTGTCGGTGGCGGTGATTCGTAGGCGGCGCGCGCTGTTGCCGCCTGATCCGGCGTCACCAGTGGATGCGAGTAGAGGTCAAGGAGCGCCATCGCCACTCGCCGCTCGCCGTCGTCGTCACGGATGTCCGTACCGGCCGCGCGCGAGATGTGGCCGTGCAGCAGTGGTATGCCCAATGTCATCGCAATGATCAGCGCGGCGCGGGTCCGGCGATCCCCCATCGGGGGATCGGGACGGTCGTTGTCAGCCTGGATCAGCCACTGCTCGGTCATCGACACCAGTTCGTCGAAGAGCAGCGCCACCGATGGTGATCCGTCGACCAGTGCCCGCGAGATATAGCTCTGATACGGGCGCAGCGCCCGCCGGGAGATCGCGGCGGCGCCCAGGTCGCCGCTCTGACTCCCGGCAGACGCCTCGTCGTTGACAGCGCGCAGCGTTTGCGAGACGGCTTCGTCGCAGGCGTCCCGCAGCCCCTCTTTGGAACCGAAGTGGTGACGGACCAATCCAGGCGACACCCCGGCGGTCGCCGCGATGTCCCTGATCGTCGCGCGACTGAATCCCTCCTCGGCGAAATGCCACAGCGCGGCGTCCCTGATCCGTGCGCGCGCGGTCAGGTCTTCGTAGGCGTGCCTTCTGTCGCCGACCCCTGGTCTCATAGCTGCCTATTCCTGTGTATAGCGTGCTGTGTACTCGGACAGCAGGCTATACCTGTGGATAGTTTCGCGGAAGGGATGAGATCGCAGCAGTTGCGCTGCCCTCAGCCATTCCCCACCGGCTCGATGCAGCGGGTCGGCCAGGCGCTGTTGTCGGTCTGTGCCGCACTGCTCGATCTGCCCTCAGCACACTGAACGCCAGCGGAGGTCAGAAGGCAGACATGCAGACGGCAGACGGTCAGGGTGTGGCGAGCGCCAATCCCACGCGGTTCGCGCACCGACGGAGCACATCCATCGATTCCAGCAGCACGCTCTGCCGAGCCATCGGCGCGGACACGGCCACCGCGGCGGCCCCGTGCGCGGTGCGGACGGCGGCGCTGACGCAGGTGACGCCCAGCTGGTACTCCCCTGAGTCCAGCGCGATGCCTTGTTCGGAAACGAGCTGGCGACGCAGTTCGCGGGGGTCGGTGACCGTCATGGGCGTGAGATCGGCCAATTCGTGGCGGGCCAGATAGTCCTCACGCAGGTCCTCCGGCAGCACCGTCAGGATGGCCTTGCCCAATGCCGTCGCGTGGCCGGAGTACTGCAGACCCACCCAGAGATCGGTGCGCGGATACACCGGGCTGTCCACGACGTCGACCAATTCGATCTCGCCATCCCGGTAGACCGCCAGGTAGGTCGCGCCGGACAGCTCCTTCATCAACTCGTTCAGCGCCGGCCGGGTGCGCCAGGTGGGCAGGTCCCCGTGCCGGCTGAGGCCGCCGACCCGGTGACCGAGCACGTAGCCGCCATCCTCGCGGGCGAGGTAGCCCTCATGGACCAGGGTGCGGAGCAGGTGATAGGTGGTCGGCAGGGCCAGCCCGGCCTCTCTGGCCAGCGCCTTCGCCGATACTGGTCGCTGCCTGCGGCCGACCGAATCCAACAGGTGCAGCGCGCGCTGAACCGAGGTGATCAGGGTCGGACTGGAGCTGGTCATCGGCCTTCCTGGTCGTTCCCCCCGCACAGTGTGACACGCGCCGCGGCGGATCTACAGGCGGCCGGCCGTTGAGGTTCCGGGGCGCTCGTCGCCCGTGTAACGCATTTGCCCGGCGCGGCCGCGGCCCTGCATTCCGTCCGGCGATCTGGCCTAGGGTCGCTGGGGATGACCGACGAACGCGAGGCAGAGGGTCGGGGCAACCCGGGCCGCCAGAGCGCGTCCCTCCCCGCCGCTGATGATCCTGCCGATCGTCGAGTCGATGACCGTGTCGCTCGTCCCGTCGAACCGCTTGGTGCATCAGCCGGCGGCCCCGAGAGTGACCTCGGGGTGATCCAACCCGCCGCCGACCACAGTGGTACCGCACCAAGCGACGGCCGCGTACGCAGTCTGGATGGCGGTGTGACGACGCGGCTCGCCCGGCGTTGCCTGACCGCGGCGGCGATCCTGATCGGCGGCGCGGCGCTGTGCCTCCTGCCGGTAACCCTCAGGCGCTGGGACGCGCCGTCTGCAGTCCTCGCGCTCGTCTCGCTGGCGGCGATCGTCGGCGGGGTCATCATGTGGCGGCGCCGGTCGCTGTGGAAGTCCGTGGCCGGTGCGGCGCTGCCAATGGGCCTGGGGCTTCCCGCGACCACCGGTGACCCTCGTGCCCTGTCGCCGAGGCGGAATGGCTGGCCGATCAAGCGCCGCTTCGTCGCGTTGGTGCTTCCGCTCCGCGCCGATTCCGGTGCCACCCCCGGCGACGGCGCGCTGATCGTGCACGCCAGGGCGGACGGGGCGGCACCTGCCGCCGGCGACCGGTTGCGCGTGCTGCCGATCGCCCGCCGGGGCGATCCCCTCACGACGGGGACCGACCCGCGGACCGCCATTCGGGTGTTGCTGGTGCGAGAATCCGATGGCACAGTGTTCGTGGCGACCACTCGGGTCACCGACGCCTGGTGAGCGCCCCTTCCGCCGGCGCTGGTCGCCCGACGCCTGGTGAGCGCCCCTTCCGCCGGCGCTGGTCGCCCGTGAGTACCCGTCGCCTGTCAGCGCTGCCCGTCAGCCGCCGGTCGCGCGCCGGCCCTTCCCGCCGAGTTCCAACGTGTTCGCCGGATCGCGGTGGACACCCGTTGTGCCGACGTGCTTTTCGCCGATCTGGGCTCCGTTCTTGATGACCTGAACCAATGCCATCGCGTGGCCTCGGCCGAGTCCGAAGTCCTCCTTCAGCCAGTCGACGATCATCCCCGCCTTCGTCGTCGGGTCATCGAAGCCGCGCTCCTTGGCCATCGCGATGAATTCGTCTGGGGTCTTGCCGGTCTTGTCTTCGATGTTGTCCAAGTACGCCTGGAAGGACATCGGGCTCTCCGTTCGGTCGGATGGATGGTGGGTCCGTGTGCGCCGCGTTTCATCGTCACGTCGAACGGACTGCCGCATTCTCGACACTCATGGCGGCACGATGCTCACCGCGTGGGTGCCGTTCCCTTGCTGCAGCACAGGCATCGCACCCACTGCGTGAGCATCGTCCCGGGTCAGGGACCGCGCGGAACCCGATCGGTCCGCGCGGCGTGGAATCAGAAGTAGTCCAGGATTGCGGGCCGCGGTCCGGCCATCGCGGCGTCCAGCAGCAGGTCGTCGGCGGGCGAACCCCCCGCGAGCATCCCCGCCCTTCGCAACGCCGCAGAGGTGACGCCGCCGCCGGCCAGGAAGAGGGCCAGGCCGGTCGGCGTCATCTGCACGCCGGAGCCGGTGCCGGGTTGCACCTGAGCACGCCCGCCGTCGAACACGATCCGGTGGTTGCCGGTATTCCACGGACACACCTGATCCTGCACGCTGACCTGGAGTACACCCGAAACGCTTGCTGGCCAACCCCTTTGCTCGACGGCGGCGACCAGCTCGACGACCCGCAGCAGGTACTGGCGGACGTCCGTGGCCGTCCAGCCGGCACCGGGAATGAGCCAATGGACGGGATCGGCTCCCGATGTCCGCAGCCGGACGGTCGGGGTGACGGCGCCGAACGACGCCGCCATCGCGAGCAGGGAGGCGACGGCGTCGCTGGTCAACCCGAGCAGGTCATGGACGGTGAAGATGGCGCCGGGGCCGTAACCCTCCCCACGATCCCAGCTCGCGTAGCCATCGACGGACCCACTTTCGCCGATCGCCAGGGTGACCCCGTCGAAGGCGTCGACAAGCTCGGCGTTCGACCGGGCGAAGCACGGACCGGTGCGGCTGAGCAGGCAGGACCCCTCCGCGGCCAGCTGCATGTACACCGCGCGCATCGCGGGAGCGTCGGCGGCCTCGGCACGCCGCAGCCGGATTCTCGGCAGCACGCGAAGTCCGGCGAGCGCGGACACCGGCAGTTCGGCGGTGACGAGCTCGGCGACCTGCTCGTACCCGAGTGACCTGTAGAGCGCCGGCGCGGTGCGGAACAGGGTGGAGATGACCGCTCCGCGGGCTCGTGCCCTGGCCAGGGTGTCCGTCATGATCGACCGGGCCAGCCCGAGGCTGCGATATTCCGGCGCCACCGCCACCCCGGCGATACCGGCCGTGGTGACGGGTCGGCCACCGATGACACTGATGTACTCCCGGTCGACTGTCTTGGCGGCCAGAATCCGGCCGTCGAACAGTCCCCAGCGGTGGATCCCCTGGCCCAGGGTGAATGCGGCGTGCCCGGCGATCGGCACCCCGAAGGCGTCCCGGCTCATTCGCAGTGAGCCGTCGGCGTCGTCGGGGGTCAGCGAGCGAAATTCCACGCGCTGGAGGTTACCGCTGGCCTCCAAGTTGGGGTTGTCGCGTCGAGTCCCACTTTCGGACCTTCCAAAGCGGGCGAAGGGTCCGAAACTGGCGACTCGATGGGGGCCGACCACTTGGCCCGGCTCAGATCAGCTTGGCCGCCTTCCGCCGCGCTCGGGTGGCAGCTGCCTTCACTTCGGGCGCCGGTCCGCCGGCGGCGACGCCCTTGGGTCCCTTGGCTGCAGCGGGTTCCCCACCGTTCGCTCTGCCGGTCTTGGCGGTGCCATTGACGGCGGCGGGACCGTTCCCGGTGGGCGTCCGTCCGTTCACCGAGGTCCGATCGGCGCCCGGTGTTCCGGTTCGGCCGCCACCGGCGGCCGCCGACCGAGGGGAACCGACCGACCCTGTCGAGCCGCTGATCATGGCCGTCGGTGCCGAACGCATAGCACCGGCTCGGGCCCGGGTGGACAGCGCCGCCCGACCGTCCAGGATCCGCGCCAGGTACTGGCCGGTGTAGGAATCCGGGTCCGCCGCGATCTGCTCCGGGGTGCCCTCGGCGATCACCAGCCCGCCGCCCCAACCACCCTCCGGACCCATGTCGATCACGTGGTCCGCGGTCTTGATCACGTCGAGGTTGTGCTCGATGACGATCACCGTGTTGCCCTTGTCCACCAACCCGTTGACCACGCCGAGCAGCTTCTCCACGTCCGCGAAATGCAGCCCGGTGGTGGGCTCGTCCAGCACGTACACGGTGCGCCCGGTGGAGCGCTTCTGCAGCTCGGAGGCGAGTTTGACCCGCTGCGCCTCACCGCCGGACAGCGTGGGCGCCGGCTGGCCGAGGCGCACGTACCCGAGGCCGACCTCGACCAGCGTCTTGAGGTGCCGGTGGATCGGGCCGATCGCCTCGAAGAACTCCGCGGCCTCCTCGATCGGGGTGTCCAGCACATCGGCGATGGTCTTGCCCTTGTAGTGCACGTCCAGCGTTTCGCGGTTGTACCTGGCGCCCTTGCAGACCTCGCACGGCACGTAGATGTCCGGCAGGAAGTTCATCTCTATCTTCAGCGTGCCGTCGCCGGCGCAGGCCTCGCAGCGACCGCCCTTGACGTTGAACGAGAAGCGGCCCTGCTGGTAGCCGCGAACCTTGGCCTCGGTGGTCGCCGCGAACAGCTTCCGGATGTGGTCGAAGACCCCGGTGTACGTAGCCGGGTTGGACCGCGGGGTCCGCCCGATCGGCGACTGGTCGACGCCCACCACCTTGTCCACCTCGTCCAGCCCGGTGACCCGGGTGTGCCGGCCAGGAACCATCCGGGCGCCGTTGATCCGATTGGCCAGCACCGCGTGCAGGATGTCGTTGACCAGCGTCGACTTCCCGGATCCGGACACGCCGGTGACCGCGATCAGGGTGCCCAGCGGGAAGTCCACCGTCAGGTCGCGCAGGTTGTGTTCCCGGGCCCCGACCACGGTCAGCTTGCGGCGCCGGTCCACCGGACGGCGCACCAGCGGGATCGCGATCTCCCGCGCACCGGACAGGAACGCGCCGGTGATCGAGTCCGGGGACGACTCCAGATCGGCGACCGTCCCGGAGACCACCACCTGGCCGCCGTGCTCCCCCGCTCCCGGCCCGATGTCGACCACCCAGTCGGCGGTCCGGATGGTGTCCTCGTCGTGCTCGACCACGATCAGTGTGTTGCCCAGGTCGCGGAGCCTGGTGAGGGTCTGGATCAGCCGGTGATTGTCCCGCTGGTGCAACCCGATCGACGGCTCGTCCAGCACGTACAACACCCCGACAAGGCCTGACCCGATCTGGGTGGCGAGCCGGATCCGCTGCGCCTCGCCGCCGGACAGGGTCGCGGCCGGCCGTTCCAGCGACAGGTAGTCAAGCCCGACGTCGAGCAGGAACCCCAGCCGTGCGTCGACCTCTTTCAGTACCCGTTCGGCGATCATCCGGTCCCGCTCGGACAGCTCCAGCCCGGGAAAGAACGCCGCGGCGTCCTTGATCGACATCGCGGCGAGGTCGGCGATGTTCTTGTCGCCCAGATCCTTGTGCCGAATGGTGACGTGCAGGATCTCCGGCTTCAGGCGGGTGCCCAGGCATACCGGGCACGGCACCTCGCGCATGTAGCCCTCGTACTTCTCCCGCGCGAAGTCCGAATCCGTCTGCGCCGCACGGCGTTCCAGGTACGGGATGACGCCCTCGAAGTCGGCGTAGTACGAGCGCTGCCGGCCGTACCGGTTGCGGTAGGTGACGTGCACCTGGTGGTCGGTGCCGTGCAGCACGGCCTTGCGGACCACGGCGGGCAGCCGGTCCCAGCCGGTGTCGACCGAGAACCCCATCTGCTCGCCGAGCCCCTGCAGCAGCCGGATGAAGTACTCGCTGGTGGTTCCTGCCGACCACGGGTGGATGGCGCCACCGTTGAGCGAGAGCGACCCGTCCGGCACCACCAGCTCCGGGTCGACCTCCTTGCGGGTGCCGAGCCCGGTGCATTCCGGGCAGGCGCCGAACGGGGAGTTGAAGGAGAAGGACCGCGGCTCCAGCTCGTCCAGGCCCAGCGGGTGGTCGTTCGGGCAGGCCAGCCGTTCGGAGTAGCGACGCTCGCGCAGCGGGTCGTCCTCGTCCAGGTCGACGAAGTCCAGGATCACCACACCGTCGGCGAGGCCCAGTCCGGTCTCCACCGAATCGGTGATGCGCTGCTTCGCGGTCTCCCGGTTGACCAGCCGGTCGACGACGACCTCGATGGAGTGCTTCTCCTGCTTCTTGATTTTCGGCGCCTCGGTCAGCGGATGGACCACGCCGTCGATCCGCGCCCGCGAGTAGCCCTTTGCCTGCAGGTCGGCCAGCAGATCGACGTACTCGCCCTTGCGCTCCCGGATGACCGGGGCCAGCACCTGGAACCTGGTGCCCTCCGGCATCTCCAGCACCCTGTCGACGATCTGCTGCGGGGTCTGCTTGGAGATCGGCTCGCCGCAGATCGGGCAGTGCGGGTGCCCGATCCGCGCGTACAGCAGGCGCAGGTAGTCGTAGATCTCGGTGATGGTGCCGACCGTCGACCGCGGGTTGCGGGAGGTCGACTTCTGGTCGATGGACACCGCGGGTGAGAGGCCCTCGATGAAGTCGACATCTGGCTTGTCCATCTGGCCCAGGAACTGCCGCGCGTAGGACGACAGCGACTCGACGTACCGGCGCTGGCCCTCCGCGAAGATGGTGTCGAAGGCCAGCGAGGACTTCCCGGACCCGGACAAACCGGTGAACACCACCAGCGAATCCCGCGGCAGGGTGATGTCGACGTTCCGCAGGTTGTGTTCGCGGGCGCCGCGCACGATGAGCTGATCTGTCACGTTGAACCATGCTAGGCGCGTGGTCCGACAGTCCCGCAATCTGCGACGGCGCTCACCCCGCGGGAGGATGGCCGGGTGACCACCACCGCTGCACAGATTCCTGTAGGGATCCGCTGGGCACTGGCCGGCTACGGAGCCGGTGGCCGGACCTTCCACACGCCGCTGGTCCTGTCCGCCGAGGGTCTGGAACTGGTGGCGGTCGTCACCGGATCCGCCGAGCGTCGCGCCCTCGTGCACGACGAGATACCGGGCGCCACCACTGTCGGCGAGCTGAGCGAGCTGCCGGCGCTGGGGGTCGCCGGCGTCACCATCACCACACCGACCGCGACCCACGCCGAGCTGGCGCACCAGGCGCTGGACCTTGGCCTGCACGTGGTGGTGGACAAGCCGTTCGCGCTCACCGCGGCCGCCGCCCAGGAACTCGTCGACCACGCCGAACGGACCGGGCTGATCATCACGCCGTATCAGAACCGGCGGTGGGACAGCGACTTCCTGACGATCCGCCGGCTGCTCGCGGACGGCTCGCTCGGCGCGGTGCACCGGTTCACCTCGCGGATCGACCGGTTCAAGCCGGTCAAGGGCAGCTGGCACGGCGGGACCGTCGAACAGGGCGGCGGCACGCTGCTTGACCTCGGTCCGCACCTGGTCGACCAGGCGTTGCACCTGTTCGGGCCGGCGGAGCTGGTGCACGCCGAGCTGGCCACCGTTCGCGCCGGCGCCGGCGCCGAGGACGACATCGAACTGCAGCTGCGGCACGCCGGCGGGGTGCGCTCCACCCTGGCAGCCGGGATGGCGTCGGCGGCGCCTGGCCCGCGGTTCCAGGTCAACGGGTCGGTGGGCGGCTACCTGATCGGCGGGTTCGACGTGCAGGAGGAGCAGCTCAAGAACGGCGGCTCGCCCGCCGGCCTCGGACCCGACTGGGGCGTCGAGCCGGAGTCGGCCTGGGGCACGATGTTCGACGGTGAACGCGAAACGCCGGTGCCGAGTGAGCGCGGCCGGTGGGACACGTTCTACCCGGCCGTCGCGCGCGCGATCGCCGGTAACGAGGCTCCGCCGGTCGATCCAAGGGACGCCGTGGCCACCGCCCGGGTGTTGGATGCGGCCCGTGAGTCCTCCGCGACCGGGACGGTCGTCCGGCTCGGCTGACCGGGTCTGGTCGCAGCCCGCCCTGCTGTCCCGCGGTGCAGTCCCGCGGCCCGCGCACGGGCGTGAAGTGCCCGGGCGGCCGCAGCCGGGTCGGCATCGCTGAGCACGAACTCCGGCCGCTTCGGCCAGATCCTGATCCCGATGTTGCGGAGCACCATCGTCTGGGCTTTCCGCGCGGCGCTCCGCGTCCAGAAGTCGTGGTCGATGAATTCCTCGAGCTCCTCGTCCTCGCTGAACGGACCGATCTCCTCCAGCCAGGAACGCCTGCTGTTGCCGCTGCAACGGCTGACTCCGCATTCGCTGTCCCGCCGGGTCCGGGAGGCGCTGGCCACGTTCGTTGCGGTGGCCAAGTGTTCTGCGCAAGCCGTCCGCTTGCCGCCTCCCGACCTCGGAGATCAACAATTGGCAATAGGCCTCTTGACTGTGCAGAGAGGATCCGTTGACCCGAAACGGGGCGGGCTGGAATGTGGAATTCCTGCCCGCCCCGAGGCGAGGGTTGCCGCCGCTACCGGTGATGCCGGCAGCTTTCCCCTATTGAATGCGTTGGGAAAGGTTGGTGCTGGTGCTGGTGGTGAAGCGGCTGTCACCGGCGTACACCGCTGCCACGATGTGAGTCGCGGCGGTCAGCGTGCTGGTGATGTACCTAGCCTGCCCGTTGACCAGGGAGACTGGTGCCCCGGCGTTCTGTCCGTCGATGCGGAATTGAACGGTGCCGGTTGCCACACCGGCGCCGGGCGCGACGGCAGTGACGGTGGCGGTGAACGTGACGGCCGTCCCGCGGGCCGCGGGTGTGCCGCTGGTGGTGACCACTGTCTTACTGCTCGCCTTGTTCACCGTCTGGGTCAGGGTGGCGCTGGTGCTCGCCGAGGAGCCGGCCGAGCCGCCGTAGGTCGCGGACACCGAGTGCGTGCCCACGCTGAGCGACGAGGTTGTGAATGTCGCCCTGCCGTTGACGAGGGTCACCGGGCTGGAGCCGGAGCCGTCGATGGTGAACGTGACCGTGCCGGTCGCCGCCGCGGGGGTTACCTGGGCGGTGAACGTCACCGATTGGCCGAACACCGTTGGGGTGCCGCTGGTGGTCAGCGTGGTGGTCGTCGTTGCGGTGGTGACGACCTGCGTGTAAGGCGCGCTGACGCTGCTGCTGAAGGTGAGCGAGCCGCTGTAGGAGGCGGTCACAGTGTGGCTGCCGACCGCCAGAGCGGTGGTCGCGTAGGCCGCAGCGCCGGTCCCGTTCAGCGCCACCAAAGGACCGACTGCGGTTCCGTCGACGCTGAACTGGACCTTGCCGGTCGGGGTGCCGGTGCCGGTGGCCGGCCGGACCGTCGCGGTGAGGGTGACGTTCTGCCCGAAGCTCGAGGGCGCAGGGCTGCTGGTCACGACGGTCGTCGACGGGCGTGCGATGGTGATCAGGTTCGAGGTCGAACCGCCGGCGGCGTTGAACGCGGTGACCCGGTACTGGTAGCCCGCCGCCGGGTCGGCGGTCTCGTCCTTGTAGGTGATGACGTTCGCCAGCGGTGCCGTGATCTGGGTGAACGGGCCGACTGCGTTGTTGGTGATCGACGCCCGTTCGATGCGGTACCCGACTTCCGCGGTACCCGGATTGGTCCAGCTGGACGGGTTGGTGTAGTCGACAGGGGTGCCGTCGGTCCAGTGCAGGACGACCCCCGATTGCTGGGTGAAGGTCAGCACAGGCGGCGCCGGTAGTGCTCTGGGCACGTGCACCGTGACGGGCCGCATCATGTCCATTTCTTCGTGGCTGACGATGTGGCAGTGGAAGACGTATTCCCAGTCGAAGTTCGTGACTTCGTTGACGATCGGCGTGGTCATCGGTGTGCCGTCGGTGTTGGTGTTGTTGAAGCCGGCCTGGTAACCCTGCAAGGTATTCAGGTCGCCCCTGGCACCGATGGGCATCATCGGGTTGAGCGGGCGATGGCTGTCCAGGATCCCGAACGGGAGGGTCGGCACGATCGGGCGCAGGGCGACGATGGTGTCCTCCAGCGGGCTGACCCTGACCGTTTCCTTCCAGCCCAGTTCCGTCGGATCGGGCGGGATGATGATGTTGTCCCAGGTGACGCGGTTGATCACTTGGACGTCATAGAGGTGGAAATGAATGGGGTGCGTGTCGACCCCGTTGTGGGTGATCTTCCATATCTGGGTTCCGTCGGTTGCCGATGATATTGGGGTGACGTGCAGGCTGCTCGGCATGTTTGTTGCATCGAGGTTCTCGGTCGGCGGGTTCACGAACGGATACAGGATGATGTTCTGGGTCAGTGGCGTCGCGCCGGGTGCTTCCAGGCCCAGGTTGGCCGTCATCCGCCCCCATTCGTCGAAGCTGGCCGAGTTCATCTCGTCGTGCATTCCCTTTGGTTGGAAGGGTATTTGCGTCTTGGCGTTGGGGGAGGCGATGGTGTTGAACCCGAATGTGTCGGTCGGTTGGGATCCTTCCTGGATGCGCGCGTAGCCGTCGCACCGGGCGCTGGCGTGGATGGGGGCGTTGCACCAGCCATTGCTGACGAAGTCGGTGCCCAGGGCGCTGTTGTAGGTGGCCTGGCCGACGATGACCGGGTCGGAACCGGACTCGAAGACACCGGCGGGTTTGCCGTTGGCATCGAGGTGGTGGGCGAATGCGGCCTGCAGGGCGCCCATCCGGTCGGCGGTGGTGTTCGGCCGGTCGAACGCGACAGCGGGTGCCGCCATGGACACCTTGACCTGCATGACGGTCCGGGTGTTGGGGCCGTACCCGGGCAGCGTGGTCGGGGCGCCGGACGGGCTGAGGTCGGGTCCTCCGGTGTAGTAGTCGTAGCCGGGGACACGCGCCGGGAAGGCGGCGGGGGCGTCGTTGTACAGAATCAGGGTCTTCCCCCGGAACTGCGAGAAGTCGACGACGACATCGGCTCGTTCGGCCGGCGCCAGCAGCAATGAATGCTGGTCGACGTTGCCGACATCGAACCGGGTCGGATCGGTGATGTAGGTGATCGGTTGCGCGGGAACGACAACCGGGGCCGGCAGGAATCCACCCTCGGTGCCGATCTGGATCCAGTTCGGTCCGACCGGGCTGCGGCTGGTGTCCGGCGTCGGTGCGACGACCGGGTCGGTCTGGGCGGCGGCCAGTTCGTTCGGATTGAGCGCGACCTCGCTGAGCGTTCCGGTGGTGGGATCGGCGACAGGTCGTGACGCCGGTGATGATGTCCGCGACTTCCTTGACGGTGTGGCCCAGACCGGTGCCGACATTCAGCGGCCACGGCACGTCGTCGAGCACGGAGCAAGTCCGCCACAACACGGGCCACGTCGTCCACGTATTGGTAGTCACGACGCTCGCCGGGGAGCCGAACAACGGAAGTGGGCACCCGGTGATTGCGCAGCGGAACAGATGGCTCACCACCCCTTGGCCGCGCGTGGCAGGTTGCCCCGGTCCATGAACATTCGCGATCCGCAGAACCCGTACGGCCAGACCGAAATTCCGCGCATACATTCCGAGGTAACGTTCAGCGGTCAACTTCAGGATTCCGTAGGAACTCATCGGCCGTGTGCGACATCCTCCCTGGTCGGGATAAAATCGGCGATGCCGTAGACCGTGCCACCCGCGTGCCACCCGAGGACAGATAGGTGATCGCGGCGTGCGGGCGCTGTCGAAGGAGTTCGAGGACCCGAACCAGTGGAGCCAGCACCGTGGCCGCGTCGTTCGCCGGGTCGAGATCGGAGTCCGCCGGCGAGGATCCTCCTACCGCGTAGACCACGTGGTCGTTCTCCGGAATCAGGCCGCTCGCGACCCGCCAATCTCCGACATCACCGACGACGACTCTCACGCCCTGAAGTTGTTGTGCCGTAAAGGCACCCGGGGTAGCCCGGGTGAGAACCGAGACAGAGTAGCCGTCGTCGATGAGGGTTCGGGTGATCGCGGCACCCAGAAACCCGGCACCCAGCACCAAGATCCGTCTCTGCATCGCCACAATCCGACCGTTCGTTGGATGGCGCACCGGAATTGCCAGAACATCATCCGAGGCCGCCCACCCCGTGGTCTGGTATCTGTTCACTTTCTTGCGGTGGTCCGCCCGAAGTATGACTGAAATGACGGCACATTCACTCGACCGTGCAGGAGCGACACGCCGAGGTGGCTCTCCTTGTCATCAAATGAGCAGTCAGCGCAATCCGTCGGAGGTGGGTGATCCATGGCCGCCTCATGACTACCTTGTGGACCCGAAGTGGATTTCACTGACCACCTTCGGTCGCCCGCTTTCCGCTTCTGTTCCGTCGGGTGGACGGCCGGCGGAACAGTGTTCGCCGAGTGGCTCCGACCGTTTCCTGTGCGCGGTGAAGCCCTGCCCGCTTTCGGGGACCCGGGTCGGCACGACCGGCGGCAGTTCAGCAAGATGGGCAGGTGGCCAACGATTCGCACTCGCCGACACTGCAGACTGACCCGGCTGACGCCATCGCCGCCGTCAACGACGCGACCGCCCGATTGATCGCCGCGGTTGACACCGTCCGCAGCACCGGACCGGACGCCTTCGCCGCGCCGTCGCTGTTGCCGGACTGGACGATCGGCCACGTGGTCAGCCACCTGGCGCGCAACGCCGACGGCTTCCGCAACGTGCTGGACGGGCTCGCCGTCGGCGAACTGCGCACGCCCTACCCCTCCCCCGAAGCGCGGATCGCGGGTATCGAGTCCGGCGCGCAGCGCGACACCGCCGCCATCGCCGCCGATTTCGCGGCCGCGGTGCGGCAATTGGCCGACCAGCTGGCCGCGACGCCGGCGCAGACCTGGAGCGCCACCGTCGATCTCGGTCGCGGCGGCCCCACGACCGCGGACGTGATCATGGCCGCCAGGCTCGGCGAGGTGGAACTGCACCACCACGATCTCGGCGCCGACGGTGGGCTCGCGCTGCTGGACGACGAGCGGGCCCTCGAGTTGTTGCAGGCCCTGCTGCGCTCCTACGTTCGCACCCGCGCGGTCGGCGACATGGTGCTCGAGCCGGACGGCGCCGATCCGGTCGTCATCGGCGACGGCGGCCCTCGGGTCGCCGGCAGCGCGGTCGACCTGGTGGGCTGGCTGTCCGGGCGCCAGGACGGAACAGCGTTGCGGGTCGCGGGCTCGCTGCCGGAACTGCCGTCGTGGTGAGGTCGCCCCCAGCGGTGGCGACAGTGACACGACTGTGACAACTGTGGGCGGGTGCGGCCCGGCCTCGCTACGGTGTCGGGCATGAGCGAGTACACCGGCCACGTCGACCCGCAGGGCGCTGCGACCACCCGCGAACTCCGGGACATCACCGTCACGAAGCTGTCGGTCGGCCCAATGGACAACAACACCTACCTGCTGGTCTGCCGGCACACCGGCGACGGGTTGCTGATCGACGCGGCCAACGACAACCAGCGGATCAGCGACCTGCTCGGCGACGGCCCCGACCGGCCGCGACTGCGCAGCATCGTCACCACCCATTCGCATTTCGACCACTGGCAGGCCCTGGGTGCGGTGGCCGGTCAGACGGGCGCAAACCTGTATGCCGGTGCCGCCGATGCGGCGGAGCTGCCGGTGCCGACGGACGTCCCGCTGGACCAGGGCGACACCGTTCCGCTCGGTGA